>Ga0209060_10000203_pt1 | contig 141195 bp, 121 predicted proteins | sample Coa_R1_8_FD_187155 | JGI IMG/M metagenome (GOLD analysis project Ga0209060, IMG submission 187155) | Surface soil microbial communities from Centralia Pennsylvania, which are recovering from an underground coalmine fire - Coalmine... | ecosystem: Environmental > Terrestrial > Soil >... | reverse complement strand
AGGGGACCGGGGCTCTGCTGCTCGATTTTGTCTCGATGATGCGCGCAGACGTTCGCCAGGATGGCATGCTCCGTCCGGACCTGCTCCAGGCTCTGCGCGATCTGGCGCCTCCTTTTATACGCTGGCCGGGAGGTTCGTTCGCTTCTACCTACAAGTGGAAGGACGGCATCGGTCCGCTCGTGTCCCGCCAATATCACCCCAACACGACCTGGGGCGGCTACTCGGATTACTACGGCTTCGGGACCGATGAGTTTCTGGGCTTGTGCCGCAAGCTCAACACGCAGCCTTTGATTGTGCTGCCCGCGCCCGGCACAGACGCCGAGCAGGTTCAGTATGCCATGGACTGGGTTCACTACTTGAATGACCCGCCAGAAACCGAATGGGGCCGCCTGCGAGCGGCAAACGGACATCGCGAGCCCTACGGCGTGCGCTATTTCCAGATCGACAACGAGCCGATGAATAACGGGTTCACGCCCGAGAAGTATGCCGAGATCGTGAACGTCTACGGCGCCCAGTTACGCTCGCTCGCTCCCCAGGCGCGAATCGTGGCCTGCGGCCAGAAGCGCTCCAACGACATGATTTGGAGCCAGAAAGTGATCGACCTCGCTGGAAAGAATTTCGACATCCTCGGCGTTCATAACTACGAATACGAGCCGGAGAACTTCGAGACCGGGCTGAGGCGCATCCGCGACTACCTTTTCAAACTGCGGGACTATGTCCGCGGTTCGGCGCACCCGCAGATCGAGGTGGGCGTCCTGGAGTGGAGCCTCGCCCGCACCTACGATTGGCGGGCGGGATTACATGCGGCCGGCAGCCTCATCTTGTATGAGGAACTCAGCCCCGGTCTGACCATGAGTTGCCCGGCCCTCCTCATGCGAAATACCACGGACGATCCCACATGGAGAGCATGGATCTATCACGACCACGTCTCCTGGTTTCCAGGGGCGGGGTACGTCGTGGAAAAGCTCTTTCGCGAACACTACGCCGCACGGTATCTCGCCTCCACGAGCGGCGCTTTCCGGGACGTTCCCGATCGCAAGCGCTTCTTTGAACAGATCGCCACGATGATTCCGCAAGAGTGGATGCCGGGTACCGTCGACGCCATCGCCACCGCCAGCGCCGATGGCCGCCGGATTGTGATCAAGGCCGTCAACTATGCAGCAGAGCGGAACGCGCTGTTCGTGCGGCTTCAGGGCGGCAGCGTTCCCGATAAGGCGGCGGCCACCATGCACACGCTTAGCGCCGGACTGACCGATGCGGCATCCATGGATCATCCCGATGCGATCCGCCCGGTGACTCGGGGGCTGAATTACTCAAAAGACCTCGCAGTGGATCTGGACCCCCATACGGTTGCCGTGATCGAGATCCGGGCGCAATGATGCCGCTAATCAGCGGGCTCTGCACTCCCAGCATTCCGTGCTTCCGCCGGCCCTTTAACTATTTCATCCCCTTCTTCTCAACGTGCCATTTCGCCTCCAGGCACAGCCCGCAGTTCGTGCCTAGAAACATCTTGCCGGCCTCCTGGTCGCCCTTGAACTGCCACTCGAGAAGAGCGACGGCAACCTTGCCGAAGTCGCCGCCGTTCGGCTGGTTGTATGTGCCGCCGTGCCCCACGCCATCTTTGTATGCGCGGAATGCGGGAACTTTGGTAATGCGCGCGAAGTCGTCATTGCTATTTGCAAATGCGATATCCGATGAGTCCCCCGAGATATAAAAGACCGGCGAATGGAGTTTCTCCAGTTGCTCCTTTGGAACGTTTTCCATGGCGGCACCCACCCCTTTCGGAGGCGTAGTGAACAGTCCACCGCTCCAGTTCACCACGAGTGTGATGCGAGGGTCCGCGGCAACCGCCAGCGCCTGAATCCCGCCGCACGAGTGGCCCATTACCGCGATCTTGGAAGTGTCGAGCTTGTCGTAATACGGGCTACCCTGTCGGCCGTTCTCGGCGATGGCCCAGTTAATGGCATCGATTAGCTGCGACGACTTCGTGGCGGGACCTCGACCCGCGTTCCCGCCGCCCGGGCCCGCCTTTGGCGCCCCTTGGTTGCCGGCGGCTCGCGGTGCTTGCGGCGGTCCGATAGCGACCGCGAGAAACCCGTGGGAGGCAATTTCGCTCAGGAAGTTTTTATAGGCGCTGCCATTGTTCGCGCAGCCTCCCTCTCCCCAGGCGATGATCGGAAGTTTCTGTCCGCGCAATGCAGGCAGGTCTTTCGGCCGGTAGACGGTGTGTGTTGGCAGGCCCGGATCCTGCTCCATCACGGCAGGAAAAGGGCCGGTGCCTTCCTGGCACCACAAGCACCAGGCTAGACAAACCAAACCGGGCAGCGTCTTCTTCATATCAACTCCTTGCGGCTGTCGCCGAATTACCGGGCTGGTTTGAACAGCGGCACGTGATGCCTGCGGCCGTTCTCGCCCTCCTCACACTCGTCCTCAAGAATCTGAGTTCCCTTTTGCAGCCGCAGCGGCATTCGGATCTTCCACGGGCGTGTGAACACCTTGGGATCCTCAATGGTGGCTTCGTACAGCAGCGTGTCCTGACTGGTGCGCGTGTAGCGCTCGATGACCTTCAACTCATCGCTGTGATAATCGCCGGCGGCGTCCAGCCAGGTTGCGTCACTGAAGCTCGTGACGTCCGCCACCAGAGTATTCCCCTCCCAATGGCCGCGCGAATCGCCCATCGCATAGCCAAGGCCCTCGTTATGCTTGCTGCTGTTTAGGTAAATGATCCGGTAAGCGTGCACGTCCTGATAAACCATGTACACGGCGCGATCGTTCTGAAAAATTTGAAAGGGCGATGGCACGTAGGCAGCGCGCGGAACTCCGGGTTGAAAGCATTTGGTTTCCGGATCGGCAGCCGCGCGATTCTCGAAATTCTGCTTCTGTTTCGCGATCGCCTCGGGCCGGTACGGAATCCTGCCATCGGGCGGATCGACAATCACTCGCGCGCTTTCCAGGCTGGCATCTGCATGATTCTCCGCCATCCAGATACCGCGCAGGTCTGCCGCATGCCCGGCTGCCAGAGCGAAGAAGGTTGCGAGGAGAACGTGCTTACTGTTTCGGCGCGCCCGGATAATGAACTTCACTCCGCTCTCCTTCAATGCAGTCGTATTCAATCAACTCTGTACCCGCGGGCTGGCGCCGCAGCGGAATGCGCAGAGTCCACGGCCGCGAAAAAACCGTCGGATCATCGACGCGCGCTTCGTAAACAATCGTGTCGGGCGCCGTCATCGTGTACCGTTCCACGACATGTTCGTTTTCGTCGACGATATTTCCCGATTGATCCAGCCAGGTTCTGCCGTTGAAACCGGTCACGTCGACGACTAATGTGTCGCCTTCCCAATGTCCCCGCGAATCTCCGTTCCAGCCGCGATAGTTCTTCGGGTGAGGACGGCCGTTGAGAGGAATGATGCGAAGGCTGTGCTCGGTTTCGGACAGCAGCACAACGGTGTTGCTGTCCTGGACGATCTCGATGGGAAATGGTGGCACCAGCAAACGCGGCACTCCATGCGTGTGACAGTGCCCGGTGGGATCGCGCTCGCGGTGCACGTGATTGTCGTTGGCCTGTTGGAGCGTGGCGGGCAGGTAGGGCAGCCTCCCATCGGGCGGATCCACAATCACGGACTTGCCACCCGGTTCGTTGTAGAACGCCTCCTGCCCTTCAATGTTGAAGGCCGCCACGATCGCGGCGTTGCGCCAGACGCCCTGCAGGTCGGGATGACCGTCGGCCTGCCGCGGCGGTTCGAATTTCGTGGACTGCCCGAATGCCGGCAGCGAAATCAGAAAGAATGCGAATCTCATCGCAAATCTCTGCCAGCATACCTTGGCCAACTCGCCTCGTCAACGCGATTCATACCGGTTGACTGGTATGGCCGCTACGGCGGGGTTCCGGAGGAACGAGAAGAAAGCGATGAAGTAACGGCAGGACGGACGGCAAGACCGTCCGCCCCACATGGCCAGGGCTAGCGGGCGGCGATTTCTTTGGGTGTAGAGAGATAACCCACGATTTGGTCTTTGCCGACCGAGTTGACCACCAACTCATAGGGCGTATGACCGCCCTTGGCGGTGTAGAACTGGACCGGCTCGTTGATGTTCTTGTCTTTCTTTTCCGTGAGCTTATCGTCGGCCGTCACGTCCACCGTGTATTTGTTCTTTTTCGGGTCGGTCTTCTTGAGAAGCAGCATCACATCACCGAAGCGGACCGGCTGCTTGGTTTTACCGAGCTTGATGTCGAGATAGTTGCGTTCGCCCTTTAGTTTCAAGGCGGCCAACTCGGTACCATTGGTGGCTATCAGACCGCTTTGCACACCCAGGTCGCCCTGGACCGTTTTGAGCTGGGCAATGGTCTTTTGCAGCTCGGATTGCGTGGAATCCAACTTAGTTTTGACGCCGCCCACATCGGTCGAAACGTCGGTGATCTTGGAACTTAAGCTGGCAGCGGCCGTATCGGCGGCCTGTTTGACGCCCGTGATGTCGGAAGTAAGCTGCTGCTGGGCCTTCGCCTGCTCCGCCTGCAACTGTTTGGCAACCTGATCGGCATGCGCCAAAGCTTCGGCCTTGGCCTGGCTCGATAGCGTCTGGGCGCGAGCGCGCTCATTCTCCAGTTCCTGCTTGAGGGTCTCGATGTGGCGCGTCTGGGACGCCGTGTTCACGGAAGACGCATCCCGCAAGTTGGTGAGCTCGGTCGAGATGGATTCGCGGGTCTTGGACAGGTCGGTGCGAACATGATCCAACTGAACGTATAGATAGACATTGGCAGCGACCAGGGCGATCAACGCGCCGGCAACCAAAGCGGTCTTCAGGCCCGATCGGTCGGGCTGCGGTTCCAGGTAGGTGGGTGAGGGACTCACAAATAATACTCCTTCTGCTCTTTCAGTATAGATGGGTGCCGGGCGGGTTCTGGTTTCTTCATTGTATCGTGAACGATTCACCCGGCGCGGGTACGGTTACCTCGAACCCATATTCCTTGCGAAGTGTTTCCGCGAACGCAGCGGACTGTTCGGGTTCCCCATGGACCAGGAAAACCCGGCGCAAGGAAGCTGCAAGAGGTTCCATCCATTGCAGCAACTCGTTCCGGTCGGCGTGCGCGCTGAGCTCATCGAGGCTGGAGATTTCGGCCCGGACGGTCATCGGTTCGCCGAAGATCCGTACCTCGCGGCACTTCTCGACCAGCTTTCGCCCGAGGGTGTCACGCGCCTGAAAGCCGGTAATCAAGACGGTGTGCCGCGGATCTTCGATGTTGTTGCGCAAATGGTGCAGGATGCGACCCTGCTCGCACATTCCGGAGGCCGAGATCACTACGAACGGCCCATGCAAGTCGTTCAGCTTTTTGGAATCCTCGGCATCCCGGATGTATTGCAGGCGGCGGAAACCGAATGGATCTTCGCCGCGGAGCAAGTATTGGCGGGTTTCTTCGTCAAAGCACTCCGGGTGGTTGCGGTGCACCTCGGTGACATTCACGGCCAGGGGGCTGTCGACAAATATGGGGATATTGGGGATGCGCTTCTCGTTCGCCAACTCATGGAGCAGTAGGACAAGCTGTTGCGTGCGCCCGACGGCGAAAGCCGGCACGATGATGCGCCCGCCGCGGGCGGCCGTCCGTTTGACCACGCTTTCAAGCTTCTGCATTACGTGCGCCGAACTCTTGTGGAGGCGCCCGCCATAGGTGCTCTCCAGAATGAGGTATTCGGTAGGCGCGGGCCGGTCGGGGTCGCGAATGATGGGCAGATGCGGGCGGCCGATGTCGCCGGAGAAGGTAAGCCGCACCGGCTTCTCGCCTTCGCTGTGCTCCAAAACGGTGCAGGCCGAACCCAGGATGTGGCCCGCATCATAGGTGTGAAAGGTGAGTTGGGGCGCCAGTTCGAAGTGCTGGTAGTAATCGACGGGACGAAACAAGGGCAGAGTGCGTTCGGCATCCTCCATTCCGTAGAGCGGCACTACGGCGCCGTCCGCCATGCCTCGAGACTTGCGACGGTCCAGGCGCTTGTTCAGGAACTCCGCATCCTTCTCTTGGATGTGGGCGGTGTCGCGCAACATCCAGTTGCAAAGGTCGATTGTCGCGGGGGTGGTGTAGATCGGCCCGGAGAAGCCCGAGCGGACCAGGGTCGGCAGATTGCCGCTGTGATCGATGTGGGCGTGCGAGAGGAGCACGGCATCGATGGAGGCGCCCGCGAAGGGCAGGTTGCGATTTTTGCGGTCGGCTTCCTTGCGGCGGCCCTGGTTCAGGCCGCAATCGAGGAGCAATCGCTTCCCGGCGGCTTCAACGAGGTGCATGGAGCCGGTCACCGCGCCAGCCGCGCCCCAAAACGTGAGCTTCATAAGCGGCGAAGGGGTTCGCCGAAAGCTCATAGTAACCCATTTCACAAAGGCTGAGGCCCGGCATGCACAAGGCAGAGCCTTGTGCCACAGTGGCGCAAGGCCCTGCCTTGCGGTTTCTCCACGCTGATGCCCGGCACGAGAGAATAGAACATGCGAAAGTTCGGTTGGCTGGTATGCCTACTGCTGATCGTGACGCTGACGATCGGAGGCGCGGGCGCGAGATCCCGGAGGAAAGCTGGCGCGGCTGGGCCATTCGATTACTACGTGCTGGTGCTCTCGTACGCGCCTGATTTTTGCGACCAGCCTACGGGGGTCAAAGATCCGCGCGAATGCGGTACGGGGCGGCTCGTTGGCTTTGTGGTCCACGGGCTGTGGCCGCAGAATGATACGGGGCGGGGACCGGAAAACTGCGGGCCAGCCAGTCCGGTTTCTCAGGCGATCGTGCAGGCGATGCTCCGCTATATTCCCACGCCCTCGCTGATTCAGCACGAGTGGGCGGCCCATGGGACCTGCAGTGGAGCAAGCGCGGCGGATTACTTCGCCATGGTGCGGCGCGCCCGGGATTCGGTGATGCTACCGGCCAACTTCGCCCAACCCCAACAACGGCTGCAAGTCACTCCGGGCCAACTGGAAGCAGCAGTGGCGGCGGCCAATCCCCAGTTGCCGCGAGGAGCGATCCGGACATCCTGTTATCGCGATGGTGAACTGGAAGAGGTCCGAATCTGCCTCAATAAGGACCTTTCGGCAAGGGCGTGCACCGCAAGCGTGGGCGAGTGCACGGATGGAAGCATCGCTATGCTGCCGGTTCGGTAAGGAGAGCTTCCTTTCACCAATCGACATGGGTAGGCTGTTGCCAGCTTTCGCCTGTCACACCACCGGACCCGCGGGTCCGCATCCGGCGGTTCGGCGGGTTGAGCTACCGTCTCCGACAGTCAATCTTGGCATCCCAAGCGAGTCGAAATAAGCATTGGGCAGCGCAAACTGAAGTCCCGGGCGATTCGCCAGCCTCCACGGAGAGTGGGCGCTGCCCACCCAACTCCTGGCCATCTTCTCCACCTTCATGCCCCCTCGTCCGTCGCGTCACTTCCCGGACTTTCGCTTTGAACCGGATCACCGCTTTGGGCGCGATCCGCCGTTTCGGTTCCCGATTTGCCGTGAAACTGAAGCCCGGAGGTACGCTGGTTCTCGTCTTTCTTTCGCTCACATATGGCGGAATGACTTTCCAGCAGTCAGTCTTCAGCGCAGTCGCGATCGATATCGCGCCGCGAAACGCCGGAGCCATGATGGGCAAGGGGAACACTGCTGCGAATGCAGGCGCCGTCATTTCCCAGGTCGCTTCGATTACATCGTTTCCCGGTTCGGAAACTGTAATGCGCCGCTCATCCCCATGGCGATCTCCCTGGCCGCCGGAGCCATCCTCTGGCTGGGCGTCGATCCCGCCATCGAAGTCTTCCCGCACCCCCTGCCCGAGTCCATCGTAGCGGCGGCTTGAGGTGAGTAGTGGGGCCGGGCGTGTTTTTCCGCCCCGCGCCTCACGCCACTTGCAAAACTCCCATCCCGTTTCTTTTCAGCCAAATAAACCCTTCCAGATCCCCAACTCCGCTTGTCCCGATGCTACTCTCCGGTTGAGAAGGAGTTTACCAATGGCTTCCGAAGCTCAAATCGCGGCTAACCGCCGCAACGCGCAGCTATCCACGGGACCCTCGTCCAGCGCGGGGCGGGCAGTCTCCCGTTTCAACAATCTCAAAACCGGCATCTACGCCAAAGTCACCGTCATCCCGGGCGAAGATGCTTCCGAGCTGGAACAGCTCATATCCGACTACCATCTGCAGTTTCAGCCGGCGAACCCCGAGCAGCGCTACCTCGTGGACAGCCTCGTCCACGATGAGTGGCTCCTGCGCCGTTACCGCAAGGTCGAAGCCAGCCTCTGGCAATTCGCGCTCCAGAACGCCGAGACCCAATCGCCCGGCGAAGCCTATGCCGGTCAGCTCAAAGTATTCAACAGCCTGCACCGCCGCATCGCCAGCGTCGAGCGCTCGTTGAACAACACCCTTTGCCAGCTACATCAACGCCAGGCGGAAGTGGAAGCCCCGGAACAACCCGGCGCCACCCCTGCCCCGCTCCAATTGGGTTCGGTCTTGCAAATCCCCAAGGATGTGCCGCCTCCATCCTCCGCGCCCGCAACCACGCCGCCGGTCAGCCGTCCGGCGCCCGAAAACCTGGCACTCCGCCTCTGAAATTCGCCAGGAGACGCGGCGAAAGCCGCGCAGGGCAGCGCCCGAAGCCGCAGTTACCCCGTATGACCGAGCGCCCGCGCCATTCGTGTGCCTCGACGCGGCTCGAATGTAGAATTTTTCAGCAGCCCTAAATATCCATGCTTTCAGACTCTAAACTGCTTAAATAGGACTAGCTTTCTCCTGCAATGCGTATTACTATCGGGGCATGAAGAGAATTACCACATCTCAAACTCTGATTTTCCTGCTCATCCTCACGCTCGGCTGCTTCGTAGCCTTCGCTGCGGATGAGGCTCCCGGAAAAACCATTAAGAGGGTGAACGCTCAACCCACCGCCACCTTGAATGGCGCTGATCTGTTCAAGGAATATTGCGCCGTGTGCCATGGCAACGACGCGAAGGGCGCGGGCCCGGCAGCGGATGCCCTCAAGAAACGGCCCGCCGATCTCACCCAACTCGCAAGAAAAAACGGTGGGAATTTCCCCGAGTTGCACGTCATGAACTTCATCAAAGGTCAGGACGTGGTAGCTTCCCACGGCAGCCGCGATATGCCCATCTGGGGTTCCATCTTTTCCCAAATGAGCTCCAACCAGGACTTGGTGCAAGTCCGCGTCTACGCGCTTCTCAAATACATCGAGGAGATGCAGGCAAAGTGACGTTCGCGCACTCCCCCACGCCCGCCGCTCTCGCCGAACCGCGAACGTGAGGGAGTACGGTGCTGTTAAGCCATGCGATTATTCCAAAACGATGAAGAGTTTGTCAATTCGATGAAGAGTATGCCAATTTACGGATTTATTACCGGCCCAGTGTTGCGCAATGCCACACTATACTCATGCCGGTGACCACTCTAACTGCTCCTCCCGAGCGGCCCGCCGCCCTTTCCTCGGACGAATTGCGGCGCATCGATGCCTGGTGGCGGGCCGCTAACTACCTCTCTGTCGGCCAGATCTATCTCTACGCCAACCCGCTGCTCACCGAGCCGCTGCGCCTGGAGCACATCAAGCCGCGCCTGCTGGGCCATTGGGGCACCACCCCTGGCCTGAATTTCATTTACGTTCACTGCAATCGCGTCATCCGCAAGTACGATCTCGACATGATCTACATCTGCGGTCCCGGCCACGGCGGCCCCGGCATGGTGGCCAATACCTGGCTCGAAGGCACTTACAGCGAGATCTACCCGAATATCAGCCTCGATGCCGAGGGGATGCAACGGCTCTTCACCCAGTTCTCGTTTCCGGGTGGCATTCCTAGCCACGCTGCCCCCGAAACGCCCGGCTCCATCCACGAAGGCGGTGAGCTTGGCTATGCCCTGGTGCACGCGTATGGCGCTGTGTTCGACAACCGGGACCTCATCGCCTGCTGCGTGATCGGCGATGGCGAAGCTGAAACCGGCCCTCTGGCTGCGAGCTGGCATTCCAACAAGTTCCTCAATCCCGTGCGCGATGGCGCCGTCCTCCCCATCCTTCATCTGAATGGCTACAAGATCGCCGGCCCCACCGTCCTGGCTCGCATCCCCAAACAGGAGTTGACCGAACTATTGCAAGGCTACGGCTACCGCCCCTATTTCGTCGAGGGCCACGAGCCGGAAGCTATGCACCATCTCATGGCGCAAACCATGGACCAGGTCACCGAGGAGATCCGCCGTATCCAAAAGGACGCGCGCCAGAACGGATTCACAGAGCGCCCCTGCTGGCCCATGATCGTCCTGCGATCGCCGAAAGGTTGGACCGGCCCCAAAGTAGTGGACGGGCTTCCTATCGAAGGCACCTTCCGGGCGCACCAGGTCCCCGTCGATCACTTCGCCGGGCATCCTGAGCACCTACGCATCCTCGAAGATTGGATGCGCAGCTACCGGCCCGATGAGCTGTTCGACGAAAAAGGCGCACCCGTTGCCGAAATTCGTGACCTCGCACCCGAAGGCGCGCGCCGCATGGGCTCCAACCCGCATGCCAATGGCGGCCTGCTGCTGCGCCCTCTGCGTCTCCCCGATTTCCGCACCTATGCGGTGCCCGTCCCCAAACCCGGAACAACCCAGGCCGAAGCCACCCGCATTATGGGCGAAATGCTCCGCGATGTGATGCGCCTCAATCTGGATTCCGCCAACTTCCGCGTCTTCGGCCCCGATGAGACCGCGTCCAACCGCCTCGGTGCCCTTTTTGAAGTCACCAACCGCGTTTCCGAAGCCGAAATCCTGCCCACCGACGACCACATCGCGCGCGATGGCCGTGTCATGGAGGTCCTCAGCGAGCACCTCTGCGAGGGCTGGCTCGAAGGCTATCTGCTCACCGGCCGCCATGGCCTGTTCTCTTGCTACGAAGCCTTCATCCACATCGTCGATTCCATGTTCAACCAGCATGCCAAGTGGTTGAAGACTACCCTCCGCATCCCGTGGCGCCGCCCCATTTCCTCGTTGAACTGCCTTCTGACATCCCATGTCTGGCGCCAGGACCACAACGGCTTCAGCCACCAGGACCCTGGCTTCATCGACCTGGTCGTGAATAAGAAAGCCGACGTGGTCCGGGTCTATCTGCCGCCCGATGCCAACTGCCTGCTCTCCGTCACCGACCATTGCCTGCGCAGCCGCCATTACATCAACGTGATCATTGCCGGCAAGCAGCCCGCTCTCCAGTGGCTCGATATGGATTCGGCTATCAAGCACTGCACAGCGGGTATCGGCATTTGGAAATGGGCCAGCAACGATGAAGGGGGCGAACCGGATGTGGTGATGGCCTGCTGCGGCGACATTCCGACGCTCGAAACCCTCGCCGCCGTCGACCTGCTCCGCCAGTGCGTGCCCGGCCTCAAGATTCGCGTCGTCAACGTCGTCGACCTGATGACCCTGCAGCCCTCCAGCGAGCACCCGCACGGCCTCACCGACCGCGAATTCGATTCCCTCTTTACGACGGATAAGCCCGTAGTCTTCGCCTTCCACGGCTATCCCTGGCTGATCCACCGCCTCACCTACCGCCGCACCAATCACTCTAACTTCCACGTGCGCGGGTATAAAGAGGAAGGCACCACCACGACTCCATTCGACATGACCGTCCTCAACGACCTGGACCGCTTCCACCTGGCCGGAGACGTAATCGACCGCGTGCCGCGCCTCCGCGCCATCGCCGCGCACCAGCGCCAGACGTTACGGGACAAGCTGATCGAGCACCGCCTCTACGTCGACCGCTACGGCGACGACATGCCCGAAATCCGCGACTGGCGCTGGCCGGGATGAAAATCCTCGTCCTCAACGGCGGTTCTTCAACCTTCAAATGCTGGTTCCACGATGTACGTGAGCCTCTTCCGGTAGAAGCGCCGCAGCCGGAATGGGAGACTCACATCGAATGGGATCCCCAAAAGCCGCTGGCGGAACAACTCGATCCCGTCCTCGCAGGCAAGCAGCCCGAGGTGGTGGGCCATCGGATCGTCCACGGCGGAAACGCCCGTGTCACGACTCTCATCACTCCCCAGCTCCGCTCGGCCATAGCCCGCGAAGCGGAGTTCGCCCCGTCTCACAACCGGTTTGAATTGGAAGCTATCGAGGCCATCGACCACCTGCTAGGTCCCCCGACCCGCCAGATCGCCGTCTTCGACACAGCCTTCCACGCTACTCTCGACCCAGCCGCCTACACCTATCCCGGCCCGTACGCCTGGCTCGAACAAGGTGTGCGCCGCTACGGTTTCCACGGCATCAGCTACCAGTACGCCACGCGCCGCGCCGCCCACCTGCTGGGCCAGCCTGCCGAGTCTCTGCGCCTGATCCTTTGCCACCTTGGCAACGGCGCATCGCTTGCCGCGGTGCGCAACGGCAAGAGCATCGATACCACCATGGGCTTCACGCCGCTCGAAGGACTCATGATGGGCACCCGTTCCGGCTCCATCGATCCCGGCATCCTCGTTTACCTGCTGCGCCATTGCGGCTACACCGCCGATCAACTCGACCGCATCCTGAACCGCGAATCCGGTTTGAAAGGCATCTCCGGCGTGAGTGGCGATATGCGCGAAATCCTCTCGGCGGTCGCCGGCGGCAATCCTCGCGCCCAGCTAGCCTTCGATATTTACGCTCACCGAGTCGTCCGCGAAGCCGGAGCCATGCTGGCCGTCCTCGGCGGCATGGACGCGCTGGTCTTCACCGGTGGCGTGGGCGAGAACTGTTTCCCGCTGCGCGACCGCGTCCGCTCCCAGCTCTCCGCCATTGGCCTTCAATTCCCCGTGCTGGTCATCCACGCCCAGGAAGAATGGGAGATCGCGCGGGAATGTTATGAGCTGCTCACTTCATCCAGATGATCAGATTCAGATCCCGCACGGGCACAGCCTCGCCGCCAATTCCCACGCTGAGGGAAACGGGAAGCGCGCCGATGTAATTCGGAGCGAGACCAACCTGCCAGACTCCAGCAATCGATCCGCCCAATGAATTCGAGGAGACCACGCTGACCACCTGCCCATTGAAGGTCGTCCCGGTCACCGGCAAGTCCAGCGGCGCACCCGGACTCGGATTAATTCCGCCCGTAACTGCCTGACCCGTCACACCCAATCCCTGAATAAAGATGGCCACAGTCGAGCCGCGGGACGCGGGGTTGAGGCAGGTGTTCCGCGAACCGTCGCTGTTGAGAGCTAACGGCAGCGGTCCGGGCGAATAAACCGCCGTGCTGGCGGGGCAATGCCGCAGATCAGTCATATAAGGAAGCGTCACGGTATCCAGAAACGCGGTCGGATTCGCGGCGACCACCGGCAGCGTGCGGGAGTCCGGTGGGCCGAGGCCCTGCGTAGGGCTAAGCGTCATCGTAGCCTGTGCGCTGCCGGCTATCTCGAATGGAGCTTGTACGTTAATTTGCTGCGGCGATACGTACAGTAGCGGCGCGGGGAGGCCATTGAATGTCACGCCGACGCCATCCAACGTCGTAGGAAAAGGGCCGGTCGCCGCATCCCCGAGCCCCTTCGCAAACCGCGATCCGAAAATCGTCAGCAGTTCTCCGGGTGCGAACGCGTTGACCGGGCGCAAATCCGCTGCGTCCAGCACGCAGGCAATCGGTCCCTGCGGCGATGCCGGGTCAAACCGCACCAGGTCGCTTCCGATCCACACCAGGAAGGTTCCGCTGGTAGCGTCATAGCCCACCACATTGCCGCCCGCGAGCCGCGCATGGCCGATCGTCGCGCCATCCGGTCCCAGGAAGCTTACGTACGTCTGCGGCAGGCAAGCCTGCGGCACTCCTTCCAATCCCGGCAGGTCCTCCGATCCAGCCTGCCCGGCGAAATAAACACCGGCGCTCGTAATTGCCGCGAAGGTAATGGAGTCGGTTTGCGAGCCGCTGAACAACGTAGAGTACACGAGGCCGGTTCCCGTGGCGTTCAACTTCGTGATATATCCGTTCGCCGCGGGAGGACAGAACGAGCCGAAGAGGCTAACCTGCGGGCACGGCGGCGCATTGGCAGTGGAAAGCGGCTGGAACGCGCCGCTCGTCGTCGGGTAATCGGGCGAGTTGGTGGTGCCCGCGACAATGGCATCGCCCTGCGCATCGACGGCAATCGCCGCCGGCTGGGCGCCGTACGACCCATCGAGAAAAGTGGTGTACACGATCTGGCTGAGCGCGGAATTCAGTTTGGCCACGTATTGATAAAAACAGGGGAACGCCAACTGTCCTGTGCCAGAGCATGGGCTACCAATGACCTTGGTCTGAAATGCGCCCGCAGTGGGCGTTGGATTAGCAAAATTCAAGGTCGTGCCCGCGACATACACATTGCCTTGGCTGTCGAATGCCAGGCGGCCTCCAAGGCCTTGCATCTCGGCAAGCAGGTTTGCCCCGGCGGCATCCAACTTGGCCACGAAGGGGGTGCCGGATGTGCGCGATACGTAAACTTCGCCGGCCGCATCCACCAGAATTCCGCCGCCGGCGCCGCCGGCGCCGCCGAGAAATGTGGCATATACCAGCTTGCCTTGCGGATCGATCTTCGCTACGAATCCCGGCACTCCCGTCGCCGGAAACGACGTCTGCAGCGCGCCCTTTGTCACTGGAAAATCCGGCGAATCCGTTTGCCCGAAGAGGTACGCTGCCCCTGTGGCATCAATCTCCAGCGCCGAGACAAAATCGGACATGCTACCGGCCAGCGTCGTCGAATAGAAAGCCTTCGACCCGTCCGGGCTCAGCTTCGCGACGAACGCATCGTAAGTATCCGGCGATCCCGTTGTCCCCTGGTATCCGGCGACATAGAGGTTTCCCGAAGCATCGATTTTGACGGCATTTACCCCCGCCCTCGGAAAATGCGCCAGAACTTCGCCAGTATCCGCAGCCGCCAGCGCTTCTGCCATTGCGATCAAGGCAACCACACAAGCTAAGGAAAGCCGCATCCCTGCTTGCCAGCAATCAACCATCCAAGCTCTTTGTGGGGCCGGCCCTTCCGGGCTGCCGCCGGCCTTCCGGCCGGCGCGCTGGGGGTAAAACCAGGGCTGAGGGTCTCCCCGCCCGAAACTCTACGAAAAGTTTCGTTGACAATACGAAGCGGTTCGTATACAGTAGACTCATGCCGCGAGAACGCCGGCCGCTGCCGACCGATGCCGAACTGGAGATCCTGCGGGTTCTGTGGGACCGCGGGCCTTCCACCGTCCGCGATGTTTTTGACGAGCTGAAGCGCGATAAGCCGGTCGGCTACACCACCATCTTGAAACTCATGCAGATCATGGCGGAGAAGGGGCTGGTGAGCCGCAACGAGGAGCAACGCACGCACGTGTACGAGGCTATGGCGCCGCGGGAATCGACGCAGCGGCAGATCGTGCGCGATCTCCTTGACCGCGCCTTTGGCGGATCGGCGATGGAATTGATGATGCAGGCGCTATCGGCCAAACGCGCCACTCCCGCGGAAATCGACCAGATCCGGCGATTGTTGGATGAATATCAGGAGAAGAGCAAATGAATCTGACGCATTCGCTCGGTTGGACTCTACTGCACTTTCTTTGGCAGGGCGCCATGGTGGCACTCCTGCTGGCGGCGGCATTGGCATTCATGCGGCGTTCCGGGCCGCGGCTCCGATATGCGGTGAGCTGCGCGGCGCTGGCGCTCATGTTGGTCTGTGCTCTGATGACCTTTCTCGAACTTCGATTCGCTGGCAGCCGGCCACTTCCGGACGTGCGCGTGGCATCCCTTCCGCAGCCCACTCCGAACCCGCCGCCGTTCGATGCGCCGCCGCAGGCGCCTGGATCAGACTATCTGCCCATGCTGGTGTGGGCTTGGTTCGACGGCGTAATGGCGCTCAGCATCCGATCGCTCGGCGGCTGGGCATTGGCTGAACGCTTTGTGCGGAGGCACACCTGGGCGGCGGACTCAGCTTGGGAAGAGCGCATGGCGGTTTTGGCGCACCGCCTTTCGATCACACGGCCCGTAAGACTGGCGGTCTCCGCGGTGGCGCAGGTCCCAGCCGTAGTCGGTTGGATGCGCCCGGTCTTATTAGTTCCAGCAACTGTGTTCACCGGGCTCTCGGTGGAGCAAGTCGAAGCGCTGTTGGCCCATGAGCTGGCGCATGTGCGCCGCCACGATTATCTGGTCAACCTGTTGCAAACGGCGGCGGAGACCCTCCTCTTCTACCATCCGGCGGTGTGGTGGGTGAGCCGCCAGATTCGCAACGAGCGCGAAAACTGCTGCGACGATTTGGCGGTTGAAGTTTGCGGCGATCGGGTGGGTTACATTCGCGCCCTGACGCAGATGGAAGCCCTGCGCGGTACCGCGCCAAAGCTGGCCATGGCGGCCAATGGCGGATCTCTGCTGCAGCGGGTCGAAAGGCTCCTCCGCAGCGGCGAGGCCACCAGTTCCGCGCCGGGTTGGATGGCGAGCGCTGGGTTAGTGGCCGGCCTGTTGCTCATCAGTGTGTCCTCAAATAGCCCCGTTGCCGCACAGCCCCAGCAGCATATGCCGGCCGCTCGTGCTGCGGAACTCGCGAGCGCGCCGGAATTGATCGCGCAGAATGCACCTCCCGCGCCAGTACCGCCAGCGGTACCCGGAGCTGGGGGCGGTGTTGGAGCGGGGGCGCGCGTGGCGCCACCGGCGAATTCCGTGCAGACGCAGCGGGAAGAAGCGACCAATCCGCCCGCACCGGCGCCGGCCGCACCTGCTGGCGGATGGCTGGGGGAAATTCAAGCCGAAGGTTACCGCAATCTCAACGTCGATCAGCTCATCGCGCTCAAGATCCACGGCGTCACCGGCGAATACATCCGGCAGTTGCGTGCGGCCGGTGTGCCAACCTTGACAGCAGACGAACTGGTCTCTTTCCGGATTCACAGGATCACTCCCGAGTTCATCAACGAATTGAACCAGGCGGGCCTGCACAATCTTAAGCCGGACGAACTCGTGGCCCTGCGAATTCACAGCGCCACCGGAGCGTCAATCCGCCAGATCGAAGCACTCGGATATCCGAATCTCACCGTTCAGGATGTGATCGAATTACGAGTTCACCGCATCGGGCCGGAGTTTATCCAGGATGCCCGCAGCCGCCTGGGAGCATTGACCATTCAGCAACTCGTCGCGTTGAAGATCTCGGGAATTCTCTAACTCCTCAAGAAAGGTCGAAAACATGTCACGAAACGTATACCTCGCGATAGGTGTCTCTACGCTTGCGGCGACGTGGGCGCTCTCACAACAGGTTTCCCCTATTACCGGCCAATGGACCCTGGGCGGTCCCGTGTTCAGTGAGGCTGGTCAAGACAGGGTACAGCTTACCATCCGGCGCGGCGGCGCACGCGGGGAGATGAGCAGTTCCTCGGCGATCGTTCTCAGCCAACTGCGCGGACTTAGCCACGCACAGCTCGACTCCAGCGGTTCCGTGGTCCGGTTCGAGCTGGTCCGCGACGCCGGAACACTGCAGTTCCAGGGCTACGCGCAGAATGGCGGCGGTGGCGGCGCCTTCACGTTCGCACCCAATCCGAACTTTGTCGGCGAAATGCGCTCGCTCGGCTACAGCGGATTGTCCGATGAAACCGTGTTCACGATGGCGGTGCACGATGTGAGCGGCGCGTACGTGCGCGATCTGAACGCGCTCGGTATCCAACCGGAATCTGCCGACCAACTCGTGACCATGCGGATTCACAACGTAACCATCGAATACATCCGCGACTTCAAGGCCCTGGGTTATTCCGACCTCTCGCCGGAAAAGCTGGTGACCATGCGGATTCATGGGGTGACACCGGACTTCGCGCGCGACTTGAAAGGCCTCGGATACAATTCCGTCTCCACGGACCAGATGATCACCATGCGGATCCATGGGGTGACACCGGACTTCGCGCGCGAGCTGAAAGGCCTCGGATACAATTCCGTCTCCCCGGACCAGATGGTCACCATGAGGATTCATCAGATTACGCCCGACTACATCCGTAAGACGCGTTCATTGGGCATGGGAGACTTGCCGATCGATCAGCTTGTGAGTCTACGGATTCACGGAATCGTGGACTGAGGTCCTCTAACCATTTCCATGACCTATCGTCTAATTGGAATAATGCGCTCCCTCTTGAGTGATCTGCGTTTCGCGGCGCGTCTGCTGCTGCGGAGTCCCGCGGTGGCGGCCATTGCGATCCTGTGCCTGGCATTGGGAATGGGGGCGACGACGGCGGTCTTCACGGTGGTAGACGCGGTCGTATTTCGGCCGCTGGCGTATCGCGACTCCGCGCGGCTGGTACGCATCTATAGCGAGTTTCCCAACTTTCCCAATGGCGGCCTGCGGCGCTTTCCGGTCTCGCCGCCGGAGTTCGTGGAGATGCGTCAGACGCTGCGGTCGTATGAGCACGTGGACGCCTGGCAAGTGTTGGGTATCAACCTGATGACCGCTACGGAGCCGATCCGGGTGACTGCGAGCTTGGTCACCGGATCGCTCTTTCAGAGCTTGGGCGTGCCCACGGAAATGGGCCGCTGGATCAATGCGGAGGACGATCGGGAGGGCGTGCCGCGAGCCATCGTGATCTCCGATGGGCTTTGGCGCAGGAGTTTTGGAGCGGCGCCAGACATTGTCGGGCGTAAGACCAAAGTGAACGGGCTGGCCGCCGCCGTCGTGGGCGTTATGCCCGCCGGCTTTCAGTTCCCGCCGGGACAGGTGGATGTCAGCGAGGTGTGGGTTCCGTTGCAGCTCACGGCCGCCGATATGCAGCGCCGCGGCAATCACCGGCTTGCCATCCTCGCCCAACTCCGGCGCGGTGTGACCGTGGAGCAGGCGGGCGAGGAACTCCGGGCGCAGATCAAATCTTGGGGCGCGCGGGCATCGAACGGTTTCCATACGATCCATCCCGAAACCCACCCCCTTGTGGAGTACGGCATGCAGGATGAGGTGGTGCGCACGGTCCGGCCGGCTATGCTGGTGATCCTCGGTGCCGTGGGGTTCGTACTGCTGATCGCCTGCGTGAATGTAGCCAATCTGCTGCTGGCGCGCGCGGAGGCCCGCCAGAAGGAGATCGCAGTCCGTATGGCGATGGGCGCTGGAACCGCCGGCTTGATCCGGCAATTTCTGGCCGAAGGATTTCTGCTAGCGGCCGCGGGTGCGCTGGCGGGACTCGGCCTTGCATGGGCCGGTGTGCGCTTGTTGTTATGGGCGGGGTCGGACACGATCCCCCGGGCGGCCGAGATAACCATGGATTGGCGCGTGCTCGCGTTTACAGGAGTGGTGCTCATCGCCACTGCCATCGGTTTCGGCCTGGCGCCGTTAACCCAGGTCTTGGCGCACCGCACCTATGATGTGCTCAAAGCAGCCGCCGGCCGCACCACCGCATCGGTACAGGCAGCCGCACTGCGCCGAGGGCTGGTGATCGCCGAGTTAGCTCTAGGCCTGGTGCTGCTGATCGCGTGCGGGCTGATGGTTCAGGCGTTCTGGCGCTTGCAGGCCGTGGATGCGGGGTTCGATCCCGCAAACCGGCTGACTATGGCGATCGCGCTGCCTCCGGGTCAATATGTTTCCGACACGGCGGTGGCCGGTTTTTTGAATCGCCTGGAAGATCGGCTGGCGCACCTGCCAGGAGCGGTCTCGGCAGCTTTGATGGGCGGGCTTCCGCCGCAGCGCCCCGGCAACTTCAATGACACGGAGATCGAGAACTTCGTGCCGCGCCAGGGAGGCCCGGTGCAGAACGTGGATTACTATCAGCCGGTGGGAGTACACTTCTTTGAAACGCTCGGCGCGCGCCTGGTAGATGGCCGCTTTCTGGACGAGCGCGACGGAAAGGATGCGCCAGCAGCGGTGGTGGTGAATGAAACCATGGCGCGAACGTTTTGGCCTGGCCAGAGTGCGGTGGGGCGCCGGCTGAAGCTTGGCGGCGGGCCTGGCTCCCCGTGGCGAATGGTCGTCGGCGTGGTGGCCGATATCAAGAATGGCGGCACCGATCGCCCCACAGGAACGGAAGTGTTCTTCCCGTGGCGGCAGGCGCAAGGGGTACGCCTCGTTCAAGTAGTGATCCGGACGGCCGGTCCTCCCATGTCGACAGCCAACGCCGCCCGCCGGATGGTGGCGGATCTTGATCCCACCGTGCCTGTGGCCTCTGTACGGACAATGGAGGAAGTGGTTGCGCAATCCCGGTCGCGTCCGCGGTTCCTGAGCGTGCTACTGACATTTTTCACGGTGGTTGCTGTGATTTTGGCGGGAATCGGAGTGTATGGCGTCATCTCCTACTCGGTGGCGCGGCGGTCCACCGAGATCGGCATCCGCATGGCAATGGGCGCCGACACGGGACGCATACTGCGCATGGTGCTGAGTCAGGGAATGGTGCTGGGCGGCGCCGGAGTGGCGATCGGGGTTGCGGCCGCTATCGGGCTGACTCGGTTCCTCAAGACGCTGTTATTCGGAATCGCGCCGCTGGACGTGCCGACTTTCGCGGCAACAGTAGTCCTATTATTCGGCCTCACTCTGCTGGCTTGCTGGATGCCGGCGCGCCGCGCCACGCATGTCGATCCAGCCGTGGCGCTGCGGGACGAGTAGGGGAGCGGCGAGCCAATCAGACCGCACTCAGCGTATCTGATGGAAGGTGAAGGTCAGGGTTCTGATCCGCCAACTCGAAGCTGCCGCAACTCAAGACGACCAGAGGTAGCCACAGACAATACCGGCATCCGGAAAAGGAATGGTGGTCACGGTAGCAGGTCATCCAGGAAAAGATGTGCCAATCGGAACCTGAAGGCGATTCTGAGGAGCACCGGACTTGAAGAGAAGGAGCGGGAGGCGTGACATTCACGGTCATTTATGACAAGGGTGCGACCTCTTGGGGGGCATATGTTCCGGACCTGCCTGGAGTGATCTCCGTCGCCGATTCTCGCGACGAAGTCGAACGTTTGATTCACGAGGCCATAGAGTTTCACCTGGAAGGGCTACGACAGGAGGGCATCGCGATCCCGGTGCCTAGTAGCTTTGCTGGCGTTATCGAAATCTAACGATGCGAGGTCGCTCTAGCCGCCCGCGATCGCTCCCACTACCAGAAACGGTTCCTTGCCTGACGCCACCTCATCCGGCAGCGGGGCATCTACAGAGTCGTGTGACAGGTCTTCCTGGCAGGCGAAGAAGCGGACGAAGGGACGTCGCTGGCCCGTGACTTGATCGCGGAGGGTGCCGCACAGCATCGGGTAGCGGGCTTCGAGGGCGTCCACGACAGATCGCACCGTGGCAGCGCCGGCGATCTCCAGCGTCACTTCGCCTTGCACCCGCGCCAGCGTCCGCAGGTGCGCGGGCAGCACCACGCGGATCATGGCAGGGTCTGCACCTCAACCGAAAGCACCGGAGGCAAGTCGTGCACGAGGGCGCTCCAGGTGTCGCCGGCATCGGCCGAAGCGTATATCTGTCCGCCCGTGGTGCCGAAATAGACGCCGCACTTGTCCAGCGAATCCACTGCCATGGCATCACGCAACACGTTCACGTAGCAATCCTTTTGCGGCAAGCCTTTACTCAGCGGCTCCCACTCATTGCCGCCGGTGCGGCTGCGATAGACGCGCAGCTTGCCTTCCGGTGGAAAGTGCTGCGAATCGCTCTTGATGGGCACCACGTAAATGGTCTCGGGCTCGTTGGTATTCACGTCAATGACGAATCCGAAGCCTTTGACTTCGAACTTTTGAGTCTTTCCCTCTTTATCCGGATGCACAATCTCCTCGCCCGGCAGGTTTCCGCTGATCTCGTGCCAGGAATCCCCCGCGTTGTCGGTGCGCAAGACGTTCCAGTGCTTCTGCATGAACAGGACGTCCGGACGCGAGCGGTGCATGGCGATCCGATGGACGCAATGGCCGATCTCGGCGTTCGGATCGGGGATGTAGTGGGAACGGAGCCCGCGATTGATCGGCTTCCACGTTTCGCCGCCATCATCGGTCCGAAACGCGCCTGCCGCCGAGATTGCGATAAACATGCGGCTAGGATTGCTGGGATCGAGCAGAATCGTGTGCAGGCACAGACCGCCGGCTCCCGGCTGCCACCGGTTGCCCGTGCTGTGGCGGCGAAGGCCGGGCAGTTCCTGCCAGGACTGCCCTCCATCGGTGGTGCGGAACAAGGCGGCGTCTTCCACGCCCGCATAGACTATATCGGGGTCGTTCAGCGACGGCTCCATGTGCCAGACCCGCTTGAACTCCCAGGGGTGCGGCGTGCCATCGTACCACTGATGGGTGCCGGGAACGCCCTCATAAGCGAACTTGTTGCCGACGGGTTCCCAGGTGGCGCCGCCATCGCTCGAGCGCTGGATCTGCTGCCCGAACCAGCCGCTGGATTGCGACGCGTAGATACGATTCGGGTCGGCCGGCGACCCCTTGAGGTGATACATTTCCCAGCCGGCGAAATGCGGCCCGCTGATCTCCCATTTGTCGCGCTTGCCATCCGCGGTGAGAATGAACGCTCCTTTTCGCGTCCCAGCCAACACTCGTACTTTGCTCATCCGGTTCCTTTCTCGTCAAAGCAAATATAACAAAACAAAAGAAACGTAACGTTACAACGACATCGTGGACCCTTTGTTACTTCCGTCCCGCTGGGGATTGCCCTAACCTGCCGCAAGGAGGATTGCGTGCAAACGATCAAATCAACATTGGTCGGGATATTGGGGAGGTTCGGCTGTACGGCAGTACCGCTCAACTTTACCTCGACAGCAACGCCGGGGATTTCCAGGACTTCTCGCATACCGCCTCGCTGACTTTTACGCTCCCCTGGGGGTCAGCTTCACGTAGGCATCGGGAGTCTTCGGGACCGCTGCAGTTCCGGAGCCTTCGACTTTCGCCTTGTGCGGCTTCCTGTTCGTGGGGATCGTACTGGTTTACCGCAGTTGAGCATCTTCAAAAGATGAGGCCCACCTGGCGCTCCAGTGCGATCATACGGGGGTCGCTCTGGGAGCGGGCCCGTTGAGGATCAACCTTGAAATATAAGATCTGCTGTTCGTGCGCTTGGGCCGATTGTTCGAGCCAGCGAAACACGCCATCGATATCGCCGAGGAAAGCGTGCACGATGGACAGCCGGTCGCGAGCTTTCGACTCTTACTTGGTTTTTTCCAACTGCGCCTTGGCCCACACGCGGCGCGGGTTCAGCTCGATCGATTTTTGAATCGCCTGCCGCGCTTCGGCGTCTTTGTTCTCTTTACGAAGCCCCAGCCCCAACCATAGCCACGCGTCCGCATTTTTTGGATTCAGTTCGACCGCTTTCCGAAAATCGGCCACGGCCAACTCGAATCCCCCGCCCATGGCTGCCGGGAGATAGAAATTGCCGACGCCGTGCGCCATGTAAGCGTTGGAGGATTTCGGGTCTTTAGCGATGGCTTTGTCGATCGCATCGAGCGCCTTGTGGCCGTAGCTCAGCGCCATCAGAACATTGCCGGAAACAATCTGGCCGTATAGCGTTCCGAGCACGCGATAGTATTCGGATTCATCCGGCTTCAGTGCGACGGCCTGTTCGGCCGCCTTCACGCCGCGCTCGGCGGCCTGCTGGCCGAGTTTCTTGTCGCGCAGCTCCAGCGCCACTTCGGCGAGATAGGAGGATGCCAGCGCCATGCGGAATTGCGCTTCCGCGTCGTTCGGCGCTTTGGCGGCCGCGGCGGCGTCCTCGTCCACCAGCTTTTGCAGAGCCGCGCGATCCTGCTGGTCACGCGCCAGTTCGAGCGCGGCCGGCGGAGGAGCGGCCAAAAATGCAGCCAACAGCAATGTCCCCATGAAAACCTCAGAGCGTGGCGACTTTCCGTTGCACCAGCAGAAAATACAGCGCCAGCAGCACCAGCACGATACCGTTCAGGGCCAGCACAATGGGCGCCGTGAACATTGGGACGAGCCAGCCGGTCAACAGGTTTCCCATTGGCATACCACCGCGGAAGGCCGAATTGTACACGCTCATCACCCGTCCGCGCATTTCGTTCGGCGTAATCAGTTGCACGAGCGAATTCACATTGGCGAACACGGTCATGAGGCCGATGCCCGTGAAAAACAAAACCACACAACTCAACGCGACCGACCGGGAGAGCGCGAACAGCGTAATCCCCACGCCCAGCCATGCGAGCGATGACAGTGCGATGCGGCCTTTATGCTTCGCATTGCCGAGCCACGCTACGCCCAGCGACCCGAGGACCGAGCCGATTCCCGAGCAGCATAAAAACAGGGTGAACGTCCACGGGCCGCCTGTGAAGACACTCTTAGCAAACCACGGGAGGAACGTCATCATGGGAAAGGCGAGCGCGGTCATGGCGAACGCCAGCACGATTAGAGCCGCCATAGCGCCCTGGTGGCGAATGAACCGGAAACCCTGCTTCATGCTGGCCCACACGGTTTCGCCGGTCTTTTCGGGAAGGTAGCGCGTGGTCAGAATGGTCAGCGAGATCACCGGCGCCAGAAACGAGATGCTGTTCAGGCCAAAACACCAGGTCGCGCCCATCCGGTCGAAAACCACGCCGCCGATGGCCGGCCCGAGGACGCGCGCCAAATTGAACTGAATCGAATTCAGCGCGATCGCGTTCGGCATGTCCTCTTTTTTGACCAGCGTGGGGATTAGAGCCGAATAGGCGGGGCCGCCGAACGACTGCGCCGTCCCGCTGACGAACGAAAGACACAGAATGTACCAGATGCCGCTGCCTAGCTGGTGCGGCCCGGCGGGCACCCTTACCACGTGAAAAATCAGCAACAGCGTCAAAATACCCGCCGAAGTCATCTGGATGTACTGGGAGCAAAGCAGCACCAGCCGGCGCTCCACGCGATCGGCCACCACGCCCCCCAGGATCGAAAAAAGGAAAACGGGTATCCCCGCCAGAAACGCATCCAGGCCCAGGTAAAAGGGCGATTGCGTAATGGTAAGGACCAGCCAGGCCTGGGCTAGGATCTGCATCCAGGTCCCAACACTGGAAACGCAGGCGCCAATGAACATCAGGCGAAAATCGCGATAATGGAAGGCCTTGAAAAGCCGCTGAAGAGCAGTGACCTTGGGGTCTACCGCCGTGGATGGCGCCATGGTGTCCCGAGCCGGAGGCAACTTAGAAATTTTAGCAATTTTCCTGCTGGGTTACTTTGGGGATCGGCGAACGATTACATGGACGGCGCGATCACCATCCTCGACCGTCACGTAGCGCACGGTAACCTGCGCCCGCACTTTGGGCATGCCCCCTTCGAATTTCGTATCCGCGGTTAAGATAAACGTTTTGGTGGACGAGTTCTTCCCCAAGACCGTGCGGTTCACGGTAAGGCTCTCTTCGTCGATAGCGGTCACTGTTCCCGTAAATAGCTGGTCTTTAGCGGGAGTTTGCGTAGTTCCGGCTTGCACTGTATTCTGCGGATGCGCGGGCAGCGTGGCGCTACTGGAAAGGATGGCGAGGAGCAGGCCGAAGATAATATACCGCACCATAACAGGTTAGGTGTGCCGAATGAAGTCTATCTAAAGGGCAAATTAAAGTTCTTTCATGATTGCCTGCGCCGCTAGTTCTCCAGTACTAGCCTCATTCTTTTCCAGAGGCAAGCGGATGGTAAACCGAGTCCCTTTGCCCGGCGCGCTCTCGACATCGATGGTTCCGTGATGCGCCTTCACAATCCAGGCGACAAAGCTTAGGCCTAACCCTAGCCCCTGATCGGGCCCCGGCGCCGTCCCCGATCCCGGGACGCGATAAAAACGATCGAAGATGTGGGGCAGGTACTCCTTGGGGATGCCGCGTCCAGTATCCTCTACTATGATTTCGGCGCCATCGGAGTGTGACTGTAACGTGACGCGCACCTCGCCGCCCTCGGGGGTGAACTTGACGGCATTCGAGAGCAGATTCGTAATCATGCGCTCGATCTGCACGCGATCCAACTCCGCCGGGAAAGCGATCGGAACCTCCGCCCGCAGCCGGACCCCCTCGGCCTCGGCCGGGATTTGGAACTGTTCCACCAGGTCGCGCACAGTCTCGCTCAAATCCACGCGCGACTTCTGCAATGCCAACTGCCCGGATTCGGCCTGCGAGAGCAGGAGCAATGCCCGGACGATCTGCGACAGCCGGTCGATATCCTGCAGAGCGTTCACCATCGCGTCCCGGTACTGCTCGGTAGTTTTGGCCGTGAACAGCGCCACTTCTAATTGCCCGCGAATCGCAGTAATGGGCGTGCGCAGTTCGTGCGAGACGTCGGCGGAGAACTGCTTAATTTGCTGGAAGGACGCTTCCAGCCGGTCGATCATGCGATTAAAGGTAAGGATCAGGTAATCCAGTTCATCGTTGGCCTGGCGGGTGGGGATGCGGAGGCTAAGATTGGAACCTGAGATCCTCTGCGCCGCCTGGGCGACGGCCAGCACCGGTTCCAACGCGCGTCCGGCCATAAACCAGCCGAGGCCTGAACCGAGGATCAAAGCGGCGGGAATCAGCCCCCAGAACACCCAGTTGAATTCCCCCATGATTTTGTAGTTATCGGAAAGCGTTGATCCGATGGCCACATAATAGGGAGCCTGGTGATGCTCGTCGAAAACGATGCCGGCGCGGATCAGGTAAGGAGTGCCTTGAGGTGTCCGCCGCTCCATCCAGAACGTTTTACCGGCGGCTCCTGGAGCGTACGAGTTCAGGGCCAGCCGCACGCGTTCCCGTATGTCGGAGGGTGAGTCGATGCCGATATTCTGATAAATCGTCGACCGCTGTATAGGTTTTCCGTCGGCATCGGCTAGCAGGTAGACACGCCGGAGGCGCTCCACGATATAGGCTTCATCCGGATCTTGCGAATCGTAATACCAGAAAGGGCCGTCCTTCTCGATGCGCAGATAGCCTTTCATCGCGCCCCATTCCTGGTCCAGAACGGTGCGCACCTGGTTATCGAGAAGCGTTTCGAGCCGCGCGCGCAATAGCCCGGCCATTCCAACCAGCAGGACCGCGAAAAACAGCGCGTAGCTGGCGGTCAGGCGGAAGCGCAGGCCGCGCGTGATGCTCCGTTTGCGCGCCACCTTACGCCTGCCGTTCTGCTGCGGGTTCGGCGGAGCGTTCCGCAGGCTTGTCCGGGCCTTCGATCATGTAGCCGATCCCACGAACTGTCTGGATCAGTTTCGTGGGGAAGCGGTCGTCGATTTTGCTGCGCAAATGCCGTATATAGACATCGACTATGTTGGTGAGGCCGTCGTAATCCATATCCCAGACATGCTCCACGATCATGGTGCGGCTGAGAGGACGCCCCTTGTTGCGCATCATATATTCCAGGATTCCGAATTCTTTGGGCGCGAGTTCGATATTTTCACTGGAACGGGTGACTTTGCGGCGAATACAATCCAGCATCAAGTCGCCCACCTGTAGTTTTTCCGGAGCCGGCTGTCCGCGGCGCAGCAGCGCGCGCACCCGCGCCAGCAACTCTACAAAAGCGAACGGCTTCACCAGGTAATCGTCGGCGCCCTGTTCGAGGCCGCGCACGCGGTCATCGAGCGCGCCGCGGGCGCTCAAAATCAGCACGGGAGGTCCGAGTTTGCGGTTACGGATCTTCTCCAAAACCTGCAGGCCGTCCATATCGGGCAGCATCAGATCCAGAATGACCAGATCGTAATCCGCCGAATGAATGCAGTCCAGCGCGTGGCCCCCGCTGGGCGCCAGATCCACGGCATAGCCGGCGCCTTCTAATCCCCTCGAAAGGAAGTCGGCGATGCGCTTCTCATCCTCGACTACCAGAATTCTCATTAGCTTCAGCTTAGCGCAGAGGGGACACGCGGCGGCAGCCGCGTCTTCATACGCCAGCTACGCTTGGCTCAGCCAGCTCGCAGGTCGCCGCCACCGAATACCTGGCTCCCGACTGCCGACCGTGATTCGCGGCAGCCTTACACTAGCCCGCGCCGGATTGCTTCCCGCACCACGGATGCAATCTCGTGCACGTCCAGTTTTCCCATGATACTGGCGCGGTGTGTGACCGCCGTCTTGAAAGAAATTCCTAATTCGGCGGCAATTTCCTTGCTGCTTTTACCTTCCACGATTAACGCGAGCACCTGGCGCTCCCGCTTGGAAAGCAGTGCCGTCGGATGCGGTTTAGAACGATGCGGCATACCGGTCCGCAACGCGGCGCGCACGCGCTTCGCGCGCAGCCGCAATTGCATCGATTCGCGAATCGTCTCCCGTCCCTTCTCCAGTACTTTGGTCGCGTCCTTTTCCAGCCGCGGTAAATCGACCTCGCGCCCGGTTTCCGTTGACTCCGGCCAGCTTATCGGGCCGGTCTCCTCGTAGCTTTTCCGCAGATCCGCCCGGTTGGCGACGAATTCTTCGAGGATCGCTTCCAATTCCCGGTTATTCGAGCGTAATTCTTCAGTGGCAGCCCGTTGCTCCGAAATGATTTGTTGCAGCAGGCGCCGCGCTGTGCGGAATTGTTCTTCCATGAACGGTGGCGGCGTAAACCCAATGTTACACGGAGGGAATTACTGCACGCCTCGGACATTTGTTCGATTTATCAAGTATTTAGTCGAACACGAAGTGCAGCAGTTTTTTGAGGTCTTCCCATGCCTCGCGCTTGGCACTCTGGTTGTAAGGGCGAAGTAGATACGAGGGGTGATACGTCACCATGACAGGTATGTCCCTCCATTTGAACCACTTACCCCTCATTTTGGTAACGCCTTCTTTGTGCCCGGTCAGGGCGCGCGCGGCGGTTCCTCCCAAAGCGCAGATGGCCTTCGGATGAATACTGGATAATTGCCGGTACAAGAACTGGCCGCAGATTTCCATCTCGTCAGGCTCGGGTGTGCGATTTCCGGGAGGCCGGCATTTCACCACGTTGCAGATGTAAACCTGCTCGCGTTCCAGCGGAATTCCTTCCTTTTTGGCGGTGCCTTCGATCATTTGAGTGAGAAGTTGCCCGGCACGGCCGACAAAAGGAATTCCCTGGGCATCTTCATCGGCGCCTGGGCCCTCGCCTACAAAAACCAGCTCGGCGTGCTCGTTCCCCACTCCGAAAACCAACTTCGTGCGCCCTTCGTGTAGCCGGCAGCGGCGGCAATCGCCGATCTCTTCGAGGATTCGGAGTAAGGAATCGCCGGCGGGTGCGAGCGAAGGAAGCGGCGCGGGAGCTGTCGAAGCCACCGCGGCTATTGCTTCGGGCGGCTCTGCTGCAATGGCCGGGGTCCTCTCGGGGGGCGCGGCTGCCTGTTGCCGGTATAGATCCTTGATTCCCAGGTCTTGGTAATACGCGAGGTAAGAACGCAGCAGATCAGGATTCATCGCGCCGCGTGCAGGGCCAGCCGGAGTTTCAGCACTTCATCGAAAATACGCCCGGCAATCTCGCGTTTCGAAGCGCGCGGCAGCGGCAGAATTTCTCCCGTGCGCATCACGAGTACGACTTCGTTTTCGTCCGATTCAAATCCGGTTTCGGCGCTGCCGACCAAATTGCCCACGATCATGTCGCAATTTTTGGATTCCAACTTCCGGCGGGCTTCCTGCTGCAGGTTTTGCGTCTCGGCGGCGAAACCGATCAGCAGCCGGTCCTGCTTCTTCCGCCCCAATTCCGCCAGAATATCCGGCGTCGGATCGAGTTCCAGGGAAATCCGCGCTGCCGTCTTCTTGACTTTCTGATCGGGCACGCGGCCCAGATGAAAATCCGCTACTGCGGCCGACTTGATCACGATCCCCGCGGGCTCCAGGTTTTCGAAAACCTTGTCCCGCATCTCTTGCGCTGTTCGCACGTGAATCAATTCCACGCCGCGCGGAGCAGGGAGGTGCACAGGGCCGGAGATCAGAATGACCCGCGCGCCCCGCGCCGCCGCCACCTCCGCCAGCGCGTATCCCATTTTCCCGCTGGAACGGTTGGAGATGAACCGCACCGGATCGAGCGGCTCTTGCGTGGGCCCGGCGGTGATCAGGACAGTCTCCCCCTCCAGGTCGTGCCGCATCTCGAAGCCGCGTTCGATGGCCTCTGCGATCTCTTGCGGATCCGCCATCCGCCCCGCGCCAGTCATGCCGCATGCCAGGTAACCCTCCCCAGGTCCCACGATGCGGTGCCCGCGCCGTTGCAGCGTCTCTACGTTCTGACGCGTCGCCGCGTGCTGCCACATATTCACGTTCATAGCAGGGGCGAGGACTACCGGTCCCGTGAATGCCAGATACGCAGTCGTCAGGAAATTGTCAGCCAATCCATTCGCCAGCTTAGCCAGCAGATTGGCTGTCGCGGGTGCGATGACCAGCAGTTCGTGTTGCTGGGCCACGGCGATGTGCTCGATCGCGCTCTCTATTGCAAACAGGTCGGTCAGCACCTTTTGCCCGGTCAGCGCCGCGAAAGTTAACGGACGAACGAACTGCTCCGCGGCGGGCGTCAATGTGACCTGGACGGCATGGCCGCGCTCCATCAACAGCCGTGCCAGTTCGGCCGACTTATAGGCGGCAATTCCTCCCCCCACGCCGAGAAGAACTCTCATGCGGACTTACAACAGAGGTTCGGTTTCCGGCCCTTCCGGCGCCTGCCCCGAGAGGCTGTACTTCACCAGACCCCGGCGCACTTCTTCCATCGAAATTACCGTGGGCTTTTTGGACGATGTGGGCAACACGGGGCGGGCACCCCCTTGCAATTGGCGGGCGCGCTTCGCCGCGACGATGATGAAGCGGTAGGTGCTCTGCTCCGGGTCATCGGGAATCGTGCAATGCGCGTTGTTCCGTGGGGCTCGTTCTGCCATGCTTTACCAGTCTCTTTCGCTTAGAAATCTCGTCGGATACACGTCAGGCGTGACCCTTTTATTGTCTCGCAACCGGCGAGCGGTTGTCGAGTGCTGAATTGTTTGCTCCGCGGCGTTTTCCAGCGTGGGAGCGGTGAATTCCGGCGGCTCAACTGATCACCCCTTTGCGGATGGCATAAAGAATTAACTCGGCGCCGCTATGCAGGTTCAGCTTCTGCAGAATGTTGCTGCGATGTGTCTCCACTGTATACAAACTCAAGTTCAGCAGATTCGCCACTTCTTTGTTGTTCTTTCCTTCCGCCAGTAACTGCAGAATCTCGCGCTCGCGGGTAGTGAGCAACTCGTAGCTGTCTTCTACCTGGCGCTCCCGCATCTGGCGCATGTAGTCTTCCACCAGCATCTTGCTAATCGCCGGGCTGAAATACGCCTTGCCGTCGGTAACAGCCTTGACGGCGTCCATCAGGTCCTGCTCGGCGGAGTCCTTCAGCAGGTACCCGCGCGCGCCCGCCTTTAAGGCCCGCAAAACGTAACTTTCGTCGGAGTGCATGCTGAGAAAGACGATAGCCGGGTGGGGCGGCTTGGCGGCGATCTGGCGGGCTGCTTCGATCCCGTTCAAAATCGGCATAGCGACGTCCATCACGATCACGTCGGGGGAATGCTGTTCCGCCAGCGCCACCGCTTCCCGGCCGTTCTCCGCCTCGGCCACGACCTGGAACCGCGGCTGGCTCTCCAGTAGCAGGCGCAAGCCCTTGCGGACTACCGTGTGATCGTCGGCCAAAAGGATGCGGATCGGCTTCATGCGCGCTGTGGAACGGGTTGGGCCGGCACTCCGGCTAACGGCAGGATTACACGGATCAGCGTTCCCGCGCCTGGTTTCGACTCGACCGCGAACTGGCCCTCGAGATAGCTGACCCGCTCCTGGATGCCCAACAGGCCCATGCCGCGGGTCTGCTCCACATTGAAGCCCTTCCCGTCGTCTTGAATCGAGAGCAGCAGGCGCTCGTCTTCCTGCCGGACCATCACCTGAACATTGCGCGCCCCGGCATGCTGCACGCAGTTATGCAGTGCTTCCTGAACGATGCGATACACGCAGGTCTTATGCTCTTCCGGGAGCTGTTCGGATACTCCGTCCGCCGTGACCGATACCCAGACGCCGCTGCGTTTCGAGGTCTCGCGCGCCTGCCACTGTAGTGCGGGGACGAGTCCCAGATCGTCCAGCATGGAAGGCCGCAGCAGCAGGGCCATGTTGCGCACGACGCTCACGGAGTTCTCCACCAGCTTCTTGATTTCGCCGGCCTTGGCGGAGACGCGCTCCAGGTCTCGCGCGCGAATGAGCGTCGAAAGGTTCGCCAATTCCACCAATACGCCGGTCAGCGATTGGCCAATCTCATCGTGCAACTCGCGTGAAATGGAGCGCCGCTCGTTTTCCTGGGCCTCAACCAGCCGGGCCGATAACTGCTTCAGTTCGGCGCGCGCATGCGCCATCTCGTCGTAGTGCCGCTCCGTCACGGTCTCCAATGCCAGAATGCGGCGCACGGTGAACATCGCCAGCAGCAGCCCCAAGCCGATCGTTAGCCCAATGGTAACGATGAGACGCCGCCGGATCTGCGTGAAGATGCGAGCTACTTGAATCTTTCCGGCGTTCAACTGCGCCTCATTGATATCACGGATCTGGTCGGCGATTCCCAGCATCGACTGGCGGCGCGGAAACACCTCATCGCGCAGGAAAACATAACCATTGCGTTGCCTCTGATCCGTCGTCCATTGGAGTACGGGCTCCAGCACCCGCCAATATGTGCTCAATTCGCCAGTGAGCACCTGGAATGGTTTCGTCTCCTGCGGCGTCAGCAGCGTCCGGTACCGCGCGAGCGCCTCGTCCATATCGTTTCGGGTCTCGAGAAGGCTATAGCGGTGTCCTTCCGCCTTGCCGCTCTCCGGCTCCAGCAGGTAATCCCGCACATAGGTCCCGGAGATATACACATCGCCGCGAATGCGCTCCAGCACCCGCGTGCGCAGCAGAAACTCTTCGCGGATTTCGTCGCTCGAAGCTTCGATCTGGCGTAGAGTTTGAATCCCGTCGATGCCAGCAAAGGCCATTAACAGCAGCAGGCCCCCGAAACCGGCCAGCAGCGCAATGCGGCTATTCACGCGGGTGGAACCGTTCATGCCTTCGCCCGGTCGCGGCGCTTGCGCGCCCACTCCTCCTTCAGCACCTGGCGCGCCCTGCCGAGTGCCAGAGCATCGGCGGGCACCGGTTCGGTAATGACCGAACCGGCAGCCAGGTACGCTCCGTCGCCGATTTCCATGGGCGCTACTAAAGTCGAGTTACTGCCCACGAAGACGCGCTCGCCGATCCTGGTCCTGTGCTTCAGCTTCCCATCATAGTTGCAGGTGATGGTGCCTGCCCCGATATTCGAGGCGGCGCCGATCTCGGAGTCACCCAAATAGGCCAAGTGGTTGGCCTTGGCGCCCGCCCCCATCAGCGTGTTCTTCAACTCCACGAAGTTCCCGATATGGGCGCCTTCGGCGACGCGATTGTCCATCCGCAAGCGCGCGAACGGCCCGACGCGAGCACCGCGGCCCACATGTGAGGCGCGCACCATGGTGAATGGCTCGATCTCCGCTCCATCCTCAATCACCGAGTTTTCGATAATAGCCGAAGAGCCCACGCGACAATTTTCCCCGATGCGCGTCTTTCCCAAAATACGCGCGAACGGCTCGATCACCGTATCCATCCCGATCGAAGCTTCGGCATCAACGCTCACGGTCTCCGGCTTCTCGATCGTGACGCCGTCCAGCATCAGTTCGCGTAACTTACGCTCGCGAAATAGCCGGTCCACTTCGGCCAGTTCCAGCCGGTTGTTGATGCCCAGCACTTCACGGGCATCTTCCACCTGTACGGCATCGATCCAATGGCCGTGGCTGTTGAGGATCTCCACCATGTCGGTGAGGTAATACTCCTTGGCGGGATTGTCCGGCCGCATCTCATCCACATGCTTCCAGAACAAATCGGCGCGATAGCAGTAGATCCCCATGTTGGCTTCGCGAATGGCAAGTTGCTCGGGTGTGCCGGCCTTCTGCTCCACGATGGCCGCTACGTGGCCTTTCGGATCGCGAACCACGCGGCCGTAGCCCGTGGGGTCATTCATGATCGCGCTGAGCAGTATACCGGCGGCATGGCTCGAATCCGCCGCCGCGATCAGCCGCCGCAGCGTTTCGGCGCGCAGCAGCGGGCCGTCACCATAAACGATCACCAGATAGCCGCCGAGTTGTTGGAGCGCCTGCCGACCCACCAGCACGGCGTGACCCGTGCCCTTCTGCTCGGTCTGTTGGATGAACCGGATGCGAGGTGTGGCGATCGCCTCCTGCACTTGCTGCGCCTGGTATCCCACCACCACGAAGACGCGCTCAGCGGGCGCCAATTCCAGGGCCGTGTCCACCACGTGCTCCACCAACGCCTTGCCTCCGGCACGGTGCAGCACTTTGGCCTTCCGCGATTTCATGCGCGTGCCCAGGCCGGCAGCCAGGATCACGACGGTAACGGGCGTCTCCATGATTCCATTATGTCTGCCCATTTCTGCGCCGCCGGCCTTCTTGGGCGAGTTTGACTACCACAGCCGCCGTCCCCGCGGGGTCATGCCGCACTTTACCGGCGGTCTGAGCCAGATTCCCAGCCATTACTTTCAGCCCCAGTTTAAAAAGCGCATCGATATCGTTCTCTACGGGCAGCGCATCTTCCCGTGCGTATCGCCTCTTCAATGCCTGCGTAATCGGCCGAATGTTTACCACGGCGTAATCCAGAAATTTGCCGCCGGCATGATGGTGAATCGCGCGGATATGGTCGCTTGCCCGGAAATCCGTGGTCTCTCCCGGCTGCCACATCAGGTTGACAAAGTAGGTCTTTACGGCTGGCGACCGGCGGATGGCTGCAGGCATGCCATCCACCAGCAAATTGGGAATTACGCTCGTAAACAAGGAACCGGGACCAAGGGTGATCACATCGGCTTCGGCAATGGCGGCCAGCGCAGCCGGCAGCGGGCGGGCGCCGCGCGGTGACAGCCGCACCGAGCGAATCTTCTGGCGGCTATGGCTGATCCGCGTCTCCCCCACCACTTTGGCGCCGCTCTCCAAAGTCGCCTCCAGCGCCACGTTCGCCGTGGTCGACGGATAAATGCGCCCGGCGATCTTCAACACCTCCGAGGACGCCTTCACGGCATCGGGAAAGTCTCCCATGATCTGTGTGAGAGCCATCAGAAAGAGATTACCGAAGCTGTGCCCTTTCAACCCGCGCCCCGATTGAAACCGGTACTGAAATAGCCGCGACAGAAGGCCCGAATCTTCGCTGAGCGCTACCATGCAGTTCCGGATGTCGCCGGGCGGGAGCACATCGAACTCGCGGCGCAGGCGGCCGGAACTGCCGCCGTCATCTGTCACCGTGACGATAGCAGTAATATCTACGGCGGGGACCGAAACCTCGGCCGGTTTTGCGTACTGTTTCAGTCCGTGCAATAGCGCCGAGAGACCTGTACCTCCGCCGATGGCAACCACCCGAAGGGGCGATGTATCTTCCATGGTATTGGGCGCCGGTGCGCGGCACGGAAGCGCGCGCGTAAGCAAGCGGTACGGCTCAACGCCCGCTTCGGTTACCAGCTCTTCTTTTCAGGATAAAGCAGGGCCTGGAATTGGGGCTGGCCGGCGAGAGAAGAGAAGTCGGTGTCCTGGCGCGCCATAATTCGGTTCCGCGGCTCGAGTTCGATAGCGCGGCGGAGATGCTCATGAGCGCCCGCGACGTCACCCGCCACTGCTTGCACCAGCGCCAGCGCGTAATGCACGTGGTCGGAATCGGGCGCCAGTTCGAGGGCCTTTTCGAGGTGCGTTCGCGCCTCTTCCACTTTTCGCGTGTTCAGCAGGGCAACGCCGTAGTTGTAAAACTCCTCGGCGGTCCGCAAGTGGACCGTGGGCTGCTGCAGGCGGCGGTCGCACATGCTGATATGGAGTCGCGCGCGATGCGCCACGTCTCGTTCGGGTCCATCCTGGGCTTGTAGAAACAGTTCCCGCGCCTCTTTGAATTTCCGGCTATGGAATAGCTTCATAGCAGATTCGAAGGTGCGCAATTGTTTTTCAGCATTGATTGCCTGAGGTACGGCGGCCGCGCCGGAGCGTGAACTCGCCGGTCGCGGAGTTTCCGGGTTCTTCGGGTTCTTGGAGGGTGGTGGGGTTTGCATGCGCTTCTCGGTCGTCTTCACTGAGGGATTCTTTTTCTGATCGGACACGGTACTCATCCAGTTCCGACTGCAACGATTAGGGTTTTATACCAGACCGCACGTCCCGCGTGCAACCACGCTCAGGGCAGCCCGGCTTCCCGCAAGTAACGGGCGGATTCTTCCGGAGGCGTGGGGTTGATATAAAAACCACTGCCCCATTCGAAACCTGCCACTTTAGTCAGCTTGGGAATGATCTCCAGGTGCCAGTGATAATACGGCAGCGGTGGCTCCTGGACCGGGGCGCTGTGCACGATAAAATTGTAAGCCGGCCTTTCCAGCACGCGGTCGAGTTTGCGGATGATGGCGCGCACCATCCAAGCCAGGTTGGCGAGCGTGGGAGCGTCGGCATCTTCAAAATGCGATTCGTGCCGCTTGGGGAGAATCCAGGTTTCGAATGGAAAGCGCGGCGCGTAAGGCTCAACCGCCGAAAACCGGTCGCTTTCACTAACCAGCCGCGTGCCCGCGTGGGTCTCCTCGCGAATGATGTCGCAGAAGATGCAGCGCTCCTTGAAATCATAGAATTGCTTGGCGCCGTCCACTTCTTCTTTCACGCGCTTGGGGATGACCGGCAGCGCGATGAGTTGCGAGTGGGGATGTTCGAGAGTGGCGCCCGCACTTTCGCCGTGGTTGCGAAACAACAGAATATAGCGGAAGCGGCGGTCCTTTTTGAGGTCGTTGATGCGGTCTTTATAGGCCCAGAGCACCTCTTCGATCTGCTTTTCCGGCAAGTCGCCCAGGGTAGCCGCGTGTTCCGGTGTTTCGATGATCACCTCGTGCGCGCCTATGCCGTTCATCTTGTCGTACATGCCTTCACCCTGGCGGTTGAGGTCGCCTTCGATGCCGAGGACGGGAAACTTTTGGGGGATGACCCGCACGCGCCAGCCGGGTTCGTCGCGGCCGCCGTTATTCCGGTACGCCAGTATTTCCGGGGGCGTCTTGTGTTCGTTGCCGTAGTCGAAGGGACAAACCTTAGCCGTGGGCGGCGGTACCGGCTGACGGATGAAATCGCTGGGGCGTTTTGCTCGGTCGGTTGCAATGATGACCCATCGCCCCGTGATGGGATCCTTACGCAGTTCGGGCAAGAGATGATTATAGCTTGATGAAAAACCAGCGTAGAATGAGGCTCAGAGACCGTGCAGCCGCTCACTTTACAGTCGCGGTTCTGTGCCGGGAGTAGTCACTGAACCGCGACCGTAAGCTAGTGGGCGTGAGCTCCATGCCCGCGCCCGCGCGCACCGCAGCCTTCGGCATCCTCCGCAAAGTGGATGCTGGCGGCTATGCCTCCGACCTGCTGTTGGACACTCCGCTTGATAGCCGCGATGCGGGGCTGGCTTCCCAAATCGTCTTTGGCGTGCTGCGGTTCCGGGCGCAGATCGACTTCCTCATCGAACGTTACGCGGGTCGGCCGCGCAAACTAGACGCGGAGGTCCGGACGGCACTACGGATGGGGATCTTCCAGTTACGCTACCTGGAACGGGTGCCGCCGCATGCCGCAGTGGCCGATAGCGTGGAATTGGTAAAGCGTGCGCGCAAGACGTCGGCGGCCGGCTTTGTGAACGCGGTTTTGCGCAAGGTGGACCGCAATCCCGTGACATGGCCCAACCGCGAAGTCGAGCTCTCCTGTCCGGAATGGCTGCTGGCGCGGTGGGAGCGCCATTACGGCGCCCAGGCCGCAGTGGCAATCGCCCGCGCCGCGCTGGAAGAACCGGAAACCTACGTCCGGATCACCCCGGCGGGTGAGCGCCGCCAGGACATCGGGTCGCAATCCATCTTGCCTCTGCTCGGCCTCGAAGCGGGACAGCGTTTTCTAGACCTTTGCGCCGCTCCCGGCAATAAGACCGCCCAGGCGCTCGAGAGCGGCGTGCGCGCCGTGGCCTGCGATATCCATGTTCATCGGCTGAGGCAGATGAAGAACCTGGGCGTGGGCTTGGTGGTACTCGACGGCACCCAGCCGCTACCCTTCGGTATGCGGTTCGACCGAATTCTGGTGGATGCTCCCTGCTCCGGAACGGGCACGCTGGGCCGAAACCCGGAAATCAAGTGGCGGCTGCGCCCGGAGGATCTCGCCGACTTGCACCGCCGCCAGACTGCGCTGCTTGCCAATGCGTATGCTGCCCTGTCGCCAGGCGGCCGGCTAGTCTACTCGACCTGTTCGTTGGAACCGGAAGAGAATGAAGCAGTCATCGCCACACTGCCCGCCGGCCTTGTAGCTACGACCACACAGCGCCTCCCCGGCCGCGAGCCTGGGGATGGCTTTTTTGCTGCTGTGATAAAATCGGATGTACCCGTAAATGGTTGAAATTGTTCCTTCAATCCTTTCCGCGGATTTTGCCCGGCTGGCTGAGGAAATTGCGCGCGTGGAGCGGGGCGGCGCGTCCATGCTCCATCTGGACGTTATGGATGGGCATTTCGTGGATGACCTCACGATCGGCCCACCCGTAGTTCGGTCGATTCGCAAAGTAACGGAATTGCACTTGGACGTACACCTGATGATCGAGGAGCCCGAGCGGCACATTCCGTCTTTTCTGGAAGCTGGGGTCAACTCCATTTCCGTTCATCAGGAAGCGTGTCCGCATTTGGATGGCGTACTGGGCTTGATTCGCTCCGCCGGGGTGATGGCGGGAGTGGTGCTGAATCCGGCGACGCCCGTAAGCACACTGGAAGACGTTTTGAAAGTGGCGGATTACGTGCTGCTGATGAGTGTCAATCCGGGAAAAGGTGGCCAGGTATTCATTCCATACGTGCTCGATAAAGTGCGCCGCCTGGAACGGATGCGGAGCGATAAGAGGTTGGCGTTCCCGATCGAGATCGACGGCGGTGTGCACCGCGACAATCTGGCCGAAGTAGTTCGTGCCGGCTGTGACTGGATCGTCACAGGGTCCGCCGTTTTTCACAGTCCCGACCCGGAGGCTACTGTGCGCGAAATGCGCGAAGTGGCGGCCAATGCCACAGCCATCAGGTGTTAGAGTTTATTGGATTGGGTGAATTCATGAACGTTAGCAGGTTTCTTCGTTATACCTATACCGTGGGCATGTTGGTATTCTTCTTGAGCTCGTGCGGCTTGAAGCGGCATCCTTACGACAACCCTATTACCAAGGAAACGCAGCAGCCCGATAAGGTGCTGTTCGACAAGGCCATCAACGACATTGAGCATAGCCGGTACGAGGTCGCGCGCATCACGCTCAACACCCTGATCAATACGTACGACACGAGCGAGTATCTGGCCAAAGCCAAGCTGGCGATTGCGGACAGTTGGTACCGCGAGGGCGGCGCTCATGCGTTGGCCCAAGCCGAAGCCGAATACAAGGATTTCATCCTGTTCTATCCGCAAATGGAAGAAGCGGCCGAGGCACAAGAGAAGGTCTGCGACATCCACTACAAACAGATGGAAAAGCCGGATCGCGATTCCACGGAAGCGTTGCGCGCCGCCGAAGAGTGCCGCCAGCTTCTCTTGCAGTTCCCGAACAGCAAGTTTGCGCCCGCTGCGCAGCAAAGGCTCCGCGAAATCCAGGAAGTTCAGGCCGACGCCGAATTCCGCGTCGGAACCTTGTATCACAACAAGGGTAGCTTTCCAGCCGCGGCCAACCGGTTTCAGGGTTTGGCGGACCAGTATCCGCTGTACAGCCAGGCGGACGATGCCCTGTGGGAAGCCGCCGATTCCTATCACCGGATGGGTGACCAGTTCGAAAAACAGGAGATTGGCGATTACACGCGCATTGTGAAGGATTACCCTTTGAGCGAGCATGTGGAGGAAGCTAAGAGCCGGCTGCAGGCGATGAATCAGCCCGTCCCCGGCGCGGACCCGGCTGCGCTCGCGCGCATGCAAGCGGAATTGGAAAACCGCAAGAAGGCCGGCATTCCCGGCCGTGTCTTTGGTATTTTCGGGCAGCGTCCCGATGTGCGCATGGCCGCTAAGTCCGGCGCGCCGAATATGCAAACCTTCCAGCCCACCATTCCTGTGAGCGTTCCCAAGCCGGCTGCGGAGGGCGCGCCGGGTGCTACCGGCGTCACGGCCGATGTGGCCGCGCAGGTGGTTAACGACACCACCGCTCTGGATAAGGGCACGGACGCGCGGGCCAATCCTCCGGGACAGAACGCGGCGCCTGCAGCGGGAGGAACCGTTGCCGCGGCCGCCACCGATGCTAATGCGGCGCAGACCCCGCAGCCTTTGCCCACCAACCACACGGCGAAACCGCCCAAGCAAAAGAAGTCGAAGAAGAAGCCGCAGACGCAGGCGGCGCCGGATGCGAACCCCGCGCCGGCCGCACAGCCGCAATGAGCCGAATTCTGCTGGTGGACGACAGCCCCCAGGCGCAACGCCTAGGGGAGCGTATCCTGACCGATGAAGGGTACGAGGTTGTCACGGTGAGCAATGCCGATTCCGCGCTGATTCGCTTAGAGGATGTCGATCCCGACGTGGTGGTGGCCGATACGGTGATGCCCGGCCGCAACGGGTACGACATTTGCAATTACCTGAAAATGAGCCCGCGGCACCGGCATGTGCGCGTGATCCTTACTGCGGGGGCGGTGGAACCGTTGGATGAAGCGCAGGCTAAGCGCGCGGAAGCCGACGCCACCCTGAAGAAGCCTTTTGAAGCGAGCGTTCTTTTAGAAGCGGTCAAGCCTTTGGCCGAGGCTGCTGCCGCGGCGCGCGCGCTAACGGCCAGTCCGTCAGCGGCATCTGGGCGGCCGGCGGCCTCCAAAACCAGCTTCCCCGCTCCCTTCGTGGCCGTGGTTGATAGCGAGCAGGTGCGCGCGGCTGTGACGGTTGCGCTGGATGCCACGATGGGCAGTATGGTCGATGAAATCGCGGCACGCGTGATTGCGGCGCTATCTACGACAAAGCCGGAGAACCGCGCCGCCGCCGTCCCTATCCCGGCAGAAGAGGCGCGCCCTGCCGTCGCAATCCCCGTTCCGCCTTCCGAGCCTGTGCGCCGCGTCACCCCCGTTCGCATGCGCTCCGGCTCTTTGCTGGCGCTTAATCTGAACCGCCCTGAGCCGCCGGAATCCGAATAGCCTATGCCCGACAACACTTTTGATGTAGTCTCGAAAGTCGAAATGCCCGAAGTCGTCAACGCCGTCCAGCAGTCTCTGAAGGAACTGCATACGCGCTTCGACCTGAAGGATTCGCACTCGAATATCGAATTGAATGAGAAGGACCACAAGATCACGCTGGCCAGCCAGGACGAATTCAAACTGAAGGCGGTGACCGACATTCTGGAATCCAAGCTGGTGAAGCGCAAAGTGCCGCTCAAAGCGCTCACCTACGGGCCGATCATTTCGGCGGCAGGTTCGACCGTCCGGCAGGAAATCACGTTACAGCAGGGGATCTCCACCGATAAGGCACGCGAGATCGTCAAGAAGATCAAAGATAGCAAGCTCAAGGTGCAGGCCTCGATCCAGGGCGATTTCGTGCGAGTAGCAGGGCGCGACCGCGATACGCTGCAGAACGTGATCAAGCTGCTGCGCGAATCCGATTTCGGCATCGACATGCAGTTCACCAATTACCGCACCAACTGACGTGTCGCGCCGCATCGAAAGTCACTTCCTCGCCGGGCCCGCGGGGCGCCTGGAAGCCCTGCTGGAAGAGCCGGAAGATCAGGGGCCGCGCATGGCTGCGTTGGTGTGCCACCCCCATCCTTTATATGGCGGCACGATGCATAACAAGGTGGTCTATCGAATGGCGCGCGGGCTGCGGCGCGCGGGGCTGGTGGTGCTGCGTTTCAACTTCCGTGGTGTGGGCGCCAGCGAAGGCGCGCACGCCAATTTGATCGGAGAAATTGAAGACGCGCGCGCGGCGCTGGAGTGGCTGCGCGGACGCTACCCCGAGTTGCCATTTGCATTGGCGGGATTCTCTTTCGGCTCTCGCGTGATCACGCAGCTCGGTTGTTCGATGGCGGGAGTGGCGTTCTTGATGGCCGTGGGATTCCCCTCCGCCAGCAGCCCCAACGAATATCTCGGACACTGCCGCGCCTCAAAGATCTTCATCCAGAGCACGCACGACCAGTTCGGCCCGCGCGCCAGCCTCGAAGAGGCCTATGCGCATTTCGCCCCGCCCAAGCAATTAATCTGGGTTGAAGCGGCGGACCACTTCTTCGTGGATGCGCTGGAGCGGTTGGAGCAAGCGGTGTTTGGAGCGGCGGGTCAGGAAGCCTGATCCTGTCAGCCCGCCTGATCGCGTGCAGCGAGTTACGATACGGCTATGCCATTTGGCCTGGAGATTCGCGCCGAAGGCGCGATCGATTTCCTCTCGTTGGGCGCGTTGGTTCATCGCTTGGACCCAGGAATCGTCCCGTTCCGCAAGGCTACCGAGTGCAGGATTCACGTCAGCGGCGGTGAATTCAACTGCGCGGCCAACCTGGCGGACTGCTTCGGCCTGAAGACCGCGATCGCCACTGCCTTGGTGGATTATCCCATCGGCGAGTTGATCGCCGGTCGCGTCCGGGCCATGGGCGTGAAGCCTTTTTATAAGAGGTTCCCGCATAACGGCGTCAACGGTCCCAACATGGCCACTGTTTATAGCGACCGCGGGTACGGGGTGCGGCCTCCTGTGGTGTTTTACAACCGCGCGGACGAAGCCGCCGGCCGGCTCAAGCCCGGCGATTTCGATTGGGCGGAGATCTTTTCCCGCGGAGTCCGATGGTTCCATAGCGGCGGCATTTTCGCGGCACTTTCCGCTAGCACGGGTGACCTGATTCTCGAAGCCATGCAAGCCGCGCGGGCCGCCGGCGCCGTAGTCTCCTTCGATTTGAATTACCGCGAAAAGCTTTGGAAAGTCTGGGGCGGCCAATCACGCGCCGTAGAAGTGCTCAGCCGAATCGTGCAGAACGTCGACGTACTGGTGGGCAATGAAGAAGACCTGCAAAAAGCCTTGGGAATTCCCGGGCCGGAGATCGGCGGCAGCTTGGCGCTAGAAGGCCGCGCCTTCCTCGCCCTGATCGATTGCGTGATCGCGCGCTATCCACGGATCAAAGCTATTGCCACGACTCTGCGTGAGGTGCAATCCACCAACCGGCATCGTTGGAGCGCCGTCGCTTGGGTGAACGGCCAAAGCTATTCCGCGCCGATATGTGAGTTGGACATCCTGGACCGGGTAGGCGGGGGCGATGGCTTCGCTTCCGGTTTCTTCTACGGCCTGCTCAGCGGAGCGGAGCCCGGCGAAGCAGTGCGGCTCGGCTGGGCGCATGGCGCACTGCTTACGACGTATCCTGGCGACACAACCATGGCGACTCTGGCCGAGGTCCGCGCTTTGGCTGACGGGGGCAACTCGCGCATTCAGCGGTAAGGCGGCAGACGCGCGCCATCGCTGCGACCGCGCAGTTTCGTGACGCTCGTGTTTTACAATAAGGCCAGGAGGAGTGCCGGATGCGCGCAAATAGGATCGCTGGGTTGTGTATTTTTGGCGGCCTGTTGCTGTTTGCCCAGGACTGGACGACAGCTACCGCGCTGCCCGGCGTCGATCTGACGGGGCTCACTCCGGCTCAGCAAGCCAAAGCTCTGAAGTTATTGCGCGCGAACAATTGCTCGTGCGGATGCGGCATGAAAATGGCGGAATGCCGCATGAAAGATCAAAGCTGTTCCTATAGCAAAGGGCTATCCGCCGCGATCGTAGATGCCATCCGGCACGGGAAGACGGAAGCCGAAGCATTGGAAGCGGCCAAGGCAACCCAGTGGGGGCATGGGCCGGCAGATCATTCCAAGCCGCTCGAAGATCCCGTGGCCATAGCCATAGGCGACGCCCCCGTCCGTGGTCCCGCCAGTGCGCCGGTCACGTTGGTGGAGTTCTCCGATTTTCAGTGCCCGTTCTGCGTAGCGGCCACGCCACAAATCGACGCGCTGTTGAAGGTGTATCCTTCGCAAGTGAAGTTGGTATTCAAGGAGTTTCCGCTGGATAGCCATTCGCAGGCAGCCCTCGCGGCGGCCGCAGCCTTGGCGGCACACCGGCAAGGGAAATTCTGGGCTCTCCACGACGTCATGTTCGCCCAGCAGGGAAATCTTTCGCGGCGCATTATTCTGGCGCTGGCTGCGAAAAGCGGGCTCGATATGAAGCGTTTCGAAGCCGATCTCGATTCGCCCGAGATCAAACGGGCCGTGGCCAAAGAAATCGATCAAGGCGAGCACATCGGCGTCGATTCCACGCCCACCCTTTTTGTGGATGGACAGCGGTTCAACGGACCCTTAACCGTGGCATCTCTCAAGCCTGTCGTGGATCACGAGCTGAAACATCCGGCGAAAACGCCGACGGCGCGGTAAGTACGTACTAATACTATTTCTGCATACACTCACCGTCTGTTCATCTTTTCACCCTTGTAACTGATTACCAACTTCGATAGACTCCTCCCATTTGTGTTGCGCCGAATTGCACCTTAGCTAAACCTTTGAGGAGGAGAAACTTTTGATGAGACGATCGAATATAAAGCAGTGGCTCGTATGGGGAGCTTTGGGGTTGATGGCAGCCGTACCCGGATGGACCCAAGGACTGCAAAACTCCGGACTTCAGTATCTGCAAACCATCAGCATCCCCGGCTGGAACCCGCCAGGGTCACCGACGGCCAATGTCGACTTGATGGGGTACAACCCGGTCACCCGGATGATGTATCTGGCGGACCGCACCAATAACGGGATCGATGTAATTGACACGCATGCCAACGTGGTTGTGGGACTGGTGAAAATGCCGCCTTCCTCCAAGCAAACTACGCCGGCGACCGGCCCTAACGGAGTGATCGTGGCCGTCAACCTGCAACAACTGGTTGTGACCGATGGTTTGCAAAGCGTCATTGTATGGGACCTGCGGGCGCCTCAGGCGGCTCCCGATATTTACACATTCCCATCGTCACTGGGCACGGACACTGACGGCATTGCGTATGACCCCATCAACCAGACGGTGTATGTAGTCACGGACAACCCGCCGGAGTATCTGATCGGCATCAATCTGGCATACAAGAAAATCGTCAGCCAGACACCATTGCCGGTAAGCGCCGATCTGATCGCGTTCAATCCGACTGATGGCAAGATTTATATTGCCGCCGAAGACGCGGACCCGGCAGCGCCCGCTACCAACGCCAACGCCGGAGTTTTTGCGTATGATCCGGCCAGTGGTAATCCAGGAACGGTGAGCCAAGTGGTCAAAGTCGGTCCGCCCTGCCCCGGTCATGGTATCGATATCGATCCCGTCTCAAATGTGGCAGTAGTAGGTTGTTTCGGCGGAGCAAACGACACTGGAGACATCATGGTGAATCTCAGCACGGGCGCGCTGCTGAAGACTTTCACCGATGTGGGCGGCACGGATGCCGTGGTATTCAACCCCAACAATCGCCGTTTTTATGCTGCGGCCGGTCTCAACACGGCAACTACTAGCGGCTGCCCAAACCCGAAACCGGGGCCGTTCGGCACGACCGTGCCAATCGTAGGTGTGATGACGGGAATCGGCGGCGTGGCGACGCTTGCGGGCGTGGGCTGCACCGGCGGCGGCCACATTATCGGAGTGGATCCGATCACCAATTTCGTGTATGCTCCAGTCTCCCAATATCCACCCGATCCGAACAGTACAACCACGGGCTCGGCAGGCGTGGTGGTGCTCCGGGACAATACAGCCCCGGCGCAGACGCTGTTGACAACTCCGGCTTCGGCGGCTCTAGCTCCGATCACCGGTTCGGCTATGGCGGCATCGGGCACCGTGCAATTCGGTTTGCTGGGGCGGCGGATGCATCTGACAGCGGCCCTGGCCGGCATCGCCGGACCAGGCGCCTGGCTAACCATACCAACCACAGTGACTAACGAATATGTGCCATGCGCCGTGAATACTTCGAACAACACGGCGTCGTGCTATGAGGATCTGCTGGGCGACCCGCTGATCGGGGCAACCGTAACTTTGTCATCCGACAGCGGCACCGGCGGAGTAGCCGTGGCGCGCGCGCAGATAACCAATATCCACTAACGCCAGCATGATGCAGGGCCGGCCGGATCGCGGGGTCCGGCCCTGCTATTTTCCCTCCACAGAAAAAGCCAGCAGGACGTTCCCCGGAGCGCCGCCGGCGGTCACATAGCCCGAATTCACGTACAGCATGCCGCCAGCGATTACCGGGCCTGGACCGTCAATGGATCCCCCGCGCCCTTCCACGCGGTTGACCGTCGCATACGTGCGCTCCGTGTCGTAATCCCAGATCACTTTCCCATCGGCGGTGGAATAGGCGCGCAGATGGCCATCCACCGAACCGGAAAAAGCGACACCGGGAATCGCCGATACAGCCGCGGATTGCGCGGGGCTGCAGCGCTTGCGCTCTCCGCAGGGCTCCGGCGCCGTGTACCAAATTTTCTGCCCGTCGCTGAGCCGTAATGCATACATGCCGCCGCCCTGTTGGGGGTCGGCATCGGTTTGCGTGCTATACGGGAGCATGACGCGGCCGATGTCCGAAACCGCGACATAGACGTTCTGCCCGTCGGTTGCCGAGCCCCACTGGACCCCGCCCATCGTTCCGCCTTTGCCCACGCGCACTTGCCAGAGGACTTCGCCCTGCTGATCGGGATCGATGGCATGCACCATACCGGATTTCTGGCCTGCGACCAGTGCGCGCTTCCCATTCGGCAGGTTCACCAGGATGGGCGAGGAGCCGAAATCGAAATCGGGGCCGTTCACCTCGGGACAGTTGGTTTTGTCGGGCAGACGGCAAGCGGAAACATATGCATCCCGTTCGGTCATCTGGCGCGACCACAGGATCTTGCCGGAATCCAGATCCAGTGCCACGAAGGCATCGCTCATGCGGGATGTCGGCTCGCTGTAGTTGTCGCCGGTGGTCACATAGAGCGCGTGCCGCCGCTCATCGACTGCCGGGCTGCTCCAGACACCCGCTCCCGAAGGACCCCACAACTGCGTGCCCACCCTGTTCTTTTTCGTCGCCTTCGGTTCCTCGGGAATCATGTAACTCTTCCAGGCGACTTTGCCCGTCGCCGCATCGAGGGCGACTACGCTGCCGCGGAAACGGCAACATTCATAGTTCGGCGAAGAGCCGGCGATCTCTTCGCCGGAGCGGACCCCTACATACAAACGCCCGTTGTACACCACGGGAGAACTCGTGATGCCGGCCAGGGGGTAATCGTCCACTTTGGTCTTCCACAGAAGTTTGCCGGAGGCGGCGTCGAGCGCATGAACGTATGCGCGGGCATCGCCGAAAAAGACGATATAAGAGTTGCCGAGATGATGAATGGCCGGAGCCGAACGCACCCCCGCGCCCGCATCGTAGAACCAGTGGACGCACCCCGTAGCCCCGCTCAAGGAATAGACCGTACCGCCAGGGCTGCCGACGAAGAGCCGTCCTCCAGCCACCGTGGGCTGCGCGTTCGCGCTTTGCTCGCCTGGAAAGCCGAAGACCCACTTCAGCTTAAGACGGGGTAAATCGTCCGCGGTCAACCCCGCCGAAGCTCCATCCTGGAACCGTGTGTTGGCCAAATTCACACCCCATGTGTTCCATACGGGGCCTCTGGAGAAATCTGTCTGCTGTGCGGGGCACATCACCTCGCGCGGCGGGGCGGTTTCCAATTTGCTCCCCAGCGTTCTACCGGTGACGAATTCCGCGATGGCGCGGCGCTCGGCGGCCGTACGCCGGCTGGCCATGGAGATCATAGGCCCGGTCTCCATCGCCGCAAGCACCCGCTCTGCCGTCATGGCGCGCAGCGCTTCGCGGCTGGGAGCGCGATCCATTCCACCTTCATGACACATCGCGCAATCCTCCCGGTAAATGGCGGCTCCATTTTGCGCAAAGGCCGCACTCGCGCCGAGAGCCAGCATGCATGCCAGAAAACAGGGGATTCGGGATTTCATCTCGGGCACGGATTATAACAGAACGCCGGGCACGCGGATTCGCGCTCGAGCACCTGCTAAAATTCGCGGTCGTGTTCTTCCGGATTCAGGGCGAGATCCCGAAATCGAGACGATCGCCATCGGCAGATCCATTCGCGAACTCGCACGTTTGCGCAAGCACTATGGCGGCGGCCGCTGGCGAAAAAGGAAAGGGCTGGCATTCGTCGAATTGAGCAATGGTATGATCCGACAAGTGGAGCTTCACTGGTACGAAGCATCTGGAATTGGGAAGAAGGAGTTCAAGATAAAGCGCTTCTTGGAATGAGCATGCCGTCGCGTCGGGCAAAATCGCATCAATTTGCCGTCTGCTTGTCAAATGCCGGTTACAAAGCCTCGCTTGAGGTCCGGAAACTCTACAGTGTCGTGGACGATCACGGCGCGGAAACTGACCATCTGATCCGAGTCATAGACGAGTCTGGCGAAGACTACTTGTATCCCGCTCGTCTTTTTCACAAGATCGAACTTCCGGCGGAACTTGAACGAAAGCTACGCCTCGCATCGTAGCCAACTATTTCTCCGCCGTCACCTGCTCGAAATGTTTCTTCAGTCCCTGCCAGCACTCGAAATATTCGTGTTGGCGGATTTTGGTTTCCATGGCGAACGTCGTCGGCCTGAGGACTAGCTGCGTCTCGAACATGAAGGCTAACGTATTGTCCAGCCGCTGCGGCTTCAGGTCCGCCGCCGCTGCCCGCTCGTACGTTTCCGCATCGGGGCCATGGCCGGACATGCAGTTATGCAGGCTGGCGCCTCCGGGCAGGAAGCCTTCGGCTTTGGCGTCATAAACGCCAAAGATTAGTCCCATGAATTCGTTCATGGCGTTGCGATGAAACCAAGGCGGGCGGAAAGTATGCTCCGCCACCAGCCAGCGCGGCGGGAAAATCGCGAAATCCACGTTGGCCGTGCCAGGCAGGGCGGATGGCGCGCTCAGGACCGTATAGATCGAAGGGTCGGGATGATCGAAGCTCACGCTGTTGATGCAGTTGAACCGCGCCAGGTCGTACTTGTATGGAGCGTAGTTGCCGTGCCAGCCTACTACATCCAGCGGCGAATGGTCGATCGGCGCCGCCCATAAATTGCCTTGGAATTTGGCCACGATCTGAAACTCGCCCTCGCGGTCCTCGAACGCAGCTACCGGTGTCTGGAAATCCCGCGGATTCGCCAGGCCGTTCGCCCCGATCGGGCCCAGTTCCGGCAACCGAAACTGCGGGCCGTAATTTTCACAAACGTATCCGCGTGCTGAGCCGTCGGGCAGTTCCACTCGGAATTTGAGGCCGCGCGGCAGGATCCCGATCTCGCCTGGAGAAACATGGAGAATTCCGAGCTCGCTGAAAATGAGGAGCGCTCCGCTCTGCGGCACGATCAGCAGTTCGCCATCGGCGTCGTAGAAGAATCGCTCCTTCATCGAGGAATTAGCTGCGTAGAGGTGAACGCCAACACCGGTTTGCAGGGCAGGATCGCCGCCGCCCGCCATCGTGACCAGCCCACCCACGAAATCGGTGGGCGCCTCGGGAATGCCGAGCGGATCCCAGCGTAATTGATTCGGAGTGGCGGGCACTTCGTGAAAGGGACCGCTGCGCAGGAGGCCGGCGGCAATCGGTTCGAACGGCCGGTGCGTGACAGAGGGCCGAATCCGGTACAGCCAACAGCGGCGATTCACCGCACGCGGTGCTGTGAACGCCGTGCCGCTGAACTGCTCGGTGTACAAGCCGAGGGGATGTCTTTGCGGCGAATTCTGTCCTTGGGGCAGAGCTCCCGCCACTGCTTCACTCGCGAATTCGTTCCCGAAACCGGATTGGTATGAAAGACTACGCAGCGCCATCCAGCCCTCCGCCTGAATTCTACCGCCGCTATACCAGGATGAAGAGTGCGAACCGCTACCAGCTATTCCCGCCGTGGATGACTTCTGGAATGGTCCGCAGCAGGATCCAGAAATAGGAGCGCGGTGATCGGTCGCGCACGCATTTCAGGTCCAGCTCCCGGCGTTGTTCCATGCTCAGCCAGTTGCGTCCGGACACCTGCCAGAGGCCGGCAATTCCCGGCCGCGCGCTCAGAATTTCCTCGGTGTCGGAGCCGTAGATCCGCTCCAATTCGACAAGCGTCGCGGGGCGTGGGCCTACCAGTGACATTTCACCTGTTGCTACGTGCCAAAGTTGCGGAAGTTCATCCAGCGAGTGCCGCCGGCAAAAACGGGCGAACCGGCTGCGCACTCGTGGATCGCTTGGCTCCTTCAGTCCTGGCCCCACTGGATCGTCGATGTAATCGACTGAGAACAGTGCGCCGGGACGCGCTTTTTGCCGCCGCTCCCACATGGTGCGGAACTTCAGCACCCACAATTCCGCGCCATACCGCCCGACGCGCCGGTGCGCAATCAACGGAGGCCGGCCGGAGAGCAGCAGGATCACCAGCCCAAGTCCCAACAGAAATGGTCCGAAGGCGCACAGGAGAGCCGCCGCAAGCAGCCGTTCTCCTGTCCGCGCAATCCAAAACGGACCTTCCGGCGCAATGGCAGGCCGTGAAACGAGTAGTGATGACAAACCGGCACCCTTCACCCGTATGGTAATGGCAAAGGGCGGGATACAGGTGTAAAGATTGCGGCGCTACCAGGTTTCCAATTGGGGCTGTGCAAATATGTCGTCCGGTACGCCGTGTGCCTTGGCAGCTTCCTTGGTGCAGATCCAATATTCGGCCTGCCAATGCTCCTGCCGGTCGTAGGGTGGCCGGTACACGAAGAAATCGGCGGCGCGCCGGCGGACTCGCGGCTCGGTGCGAGTCTCCTTACCCAAAGCGCACGCCTCGTACAGGGCGGATTCGAAAGAGTCGAACGGACCGTCGATATAATCGCGGTGGTTTATAATATGCCATTCCATGCGGCGGTTAATCCCGATGGAGAATTCCGGATTCTACTATTTGGATGAGGCTGCGCAGCCCTTGGTTTCGCGGGCCACGCGGGCCAAAAGTCCATCATATCGTGGGCCGACTGGAATGCCAAGCACTCTGAAACTGCCCCAAGCCCCGCCGATTCCGTCAAGCGGGCCTCAGCCATCCTGGAACGACCCGAACAGGTGTTGTGGCGTGGCGCTGCAAGTTGGAAATCCGCTTGGAATTGGCCTTTCTGAAAAGTGCGGGCTCACACATTTAGGCCCTTGGGGAGCAGGCTGGAAATACCTGTCCACGGATTCGGGGCCTGGCATAAACTACGAATTCGGAGGTGCTTATGACAGAGCAAGAGCGAAGTTTGGGAACCCGCTGGTTTGAGGAAGTGTGGAACCAGGGCCGTCGCGCGGCAATCGCTGAAATGCTGGCGCCCGATGCGGTTCTGCATGAGGGCGGGTCCGACAGTGTAGGACCCCAAGGTTTCTACCCATTCTTCGACCGGCTGAATGCGGCCTTCTCGGAGTTTCAGGTGGCGGTTCACGATACGATCGCGGAAGGCGACCGGCTGTGTGTCCGCTGGACCTGCCGCTGCAAGCATACGGGCAACTTTATGGGTATCGCCGCTACGCAAAGAACCGTTGAGGTGACGGGAATCTCGATCATACGAGTCGCCAACGGCAGAATGACGGAAGGCTGGCAGAATTGGGACATGCTGGCACTGGTGGAGCAGATCCAGGGCTTTCAAAGATCGGCTACCTATGTCAGTGCGTAAAATTCTATGACTCGCGCGCCGTTTTATTCCGCTTTGGCTGTGCTGGCGAGCGTTGCAAGTGTCGCCGCAGCCGAGTTCACTTTACCTGCGACACCCTCGACCGTGGTGTGGGGATATTACTCCGCGCGCGCCAAGCCGGCACTCACCATCCGCTCGGGCGACACGGTGCGTATGCAGACGCTATCGACCTGCGATCCGGACCGTATGATGGCGGCCGGTGTGCCCGTACCGAAATACGATCGCGACATTCACGCGCAGGTAACGGATCGCGGCCCGGGGGGTCATATTCTGACAGGCCCGATTGCCATCGAGGAAGCGGAACCGGGGGACGTCCTCGAGGTTCAGATTCTGAAGATCGATGTCGATGTTCCGTTTGCGTGCAACAGCTTCGGCCCGGGACGCGGATTCCTCCCCAACGATTTTCCATACGGGCGCACGAAAGTGATTCCATTGGACCTCTCGCGCATGATCGGGAAGTTCGCGCCGGGCATCGAGATTCCGCTGCATCCGTTCTTTGGAAGCATGGGAGTAGCGCCGGAAGGGGCCGCGCGCCTGAACAGTGGGCCCCCGTGGATGCACGCCGGAAACATGGATAACAAAGAACTCGTAGCCGGCACCACCGTGTTCATTCCAGTCCACGCCAAGGGAGCGCTGTTCGAAGCCGGGGACGGCCATGCGGGTCAGGGAAATGGGGAAGTGGACATCACGGCCCTGGAAACGTGGCTCACGGGGACGTTCCGGTTCGTCGTCCACAAGGATCAACGTTTGCTGTGGCCGCGCGCGGAAACTCCGAGTAGCTACATCTCGATGGGATTCGACGAGGACCTGAAGACGGCTACCGAAATGGCGGTGCGCAACATGATCGATTTCCTGGTGAGTGAAAAGCATTTGAGCCGGGACGACGCTTATGCGCTGACGAGCGTAGCGGTCGATATTGATATCACGCAACTGGTGGACGGCAAGGTAGGCGTGCACGCGGTCTGCCCGAAGAACATCTTCAAAACTCAGTAGGACCTGCTCCAAGCGGGCACCCGAGGTGCTACGTGTGAAGCATGGGGGTTCGAATCCCGGCGCTAGCGGCATTCGCGGCTCCTGGCGCCGCACAGGTTCAGTTGCAACTTCTCAGGGCGGAGTTTTCACGTGCGTGATTCCCGCGCCCAATGGCCCCACCTGCTAGCTAGCGGGCTCGTACAAGGCAGACGGAGAGCCTGTCAACGCGCCTTCGCAAATAGCCTTGGCGTCGCCAATTGGCCCGAACTCGCTTCTGCTTGGAGGGGTACCGCGCGATGGCGGCAGCGACGTAGCGCTGGCCGGCGGCGATGGAGCCGAGCCGTCATATCTAGATTGCGGATCACCAACGCGGACGATTTCAAGCTGGTGAACCCGAATTGTGAGCCAAAAATATCTACCGGACTGTGATTCCCTGCTGACGCTGCGCTCGTTCGGGACGCCTAACGAGCAACGCCGTGGAGATTTACCTAAATAGCGGCGCCTGGTCCGCAAATTGCTCTTCCGTGCGGCAGGAGGTCTCCATGCGCAGAAATTGTGTAATTTCGTCCCTATCCACTCTCCTGTTGGCCTGCGGCGCCGCATCGGCGGCGGTTCCGAATTCCGCACCTCCGACCCTTACACTGCCCGCCGGTACTGGCATCTCTGTCCGGTTGGGGCAATCTCTGGACACCAAACGCGACAAGCCGGGCAGTGGTTTTGTCGCCCACGTGGCAACGGCCGTTACCCGCGATGGCGAAGTCCTGCTGCGACGCGGAGCCCCCTGCCGCGGCCACGTCGTCGAATCGAAAGCCTCCGGCCGCCTCAAAGGACGTGCGGGGATGCGTTTGGCGCTTGACTCGTGCGAGTCACAGGGCCGCTTCTATACCATCACGACTTCCGATCCTTCGATGGTTAGCAAGAACCATAAGAAGCGCAACCTGGTTTTGATCGGCGGCGGGGCGGGAACCGGCGCAGGCATCGGTGCCATCGCCGGCGGAGGCGTGGGCGCGCTGATTGGCGCGGGCGCCGGAGCGGTGGCCGGAACCACGGGCGCGATCATCACCGGCAAACGCAACCTGCATTTACCAGCGGAAACCCGCGTTCGCTTCGTGCTCGAGCGGCCGCTGACGGTACGTGTGGCCACTCAATCCGCGGAGAACCGGCAGCCGCGTTAGCGGCGAAACAGCTTGCTGAGGGGGAATTGCGCGCCGGGTAACACTGTAACCGGAACCGAATCCTGCACGCTATAGAGGCGCGAGGAAGCGCCTGGCACGGAAACCTCGATGGTCTGGCGTTTCGGATCGACCACCCAAAACTCTCGGGTGCCGCCGGAGAAAGCTGCCAGGCGCTGCCTCTGGATCTTCTTCGGCCGGTTGGAAGGCGAAAGCACCTCCACGATCAGAGGCGGCGCATAAACCCCATACGTTTCGGCGCGCATGAGTTCCCAGTCTTCATTCGGAAGATAGGCCACATCGGCGTACCAGAATTGGAGGTTGGCGGCAGGACGGTAAGGGAATTCGGCCATACCACGCCCGCGCCCCTCGGCGGCGGTCGTCAGCCATTCGAGGAGCAATCCCTGTATGTAAACATGAAGCGGTGTCGCTGTCGGCATTAGAACCGCCACCACTTCGCCGTCGTGCAGTTCATAGCGGCTCCCTTCCGGTGCGTCCGGCAATTCCAGAAACTCCTGCCAGGTGACAAGGGCCGTGCCGAGGGTGCTCATGTACTCTCTTTCTACCCTATCCTACCGCCGTAGCACCACTTGCGCGTAGGCAACCCTTCCCCCGCGTGCTGCGTCCAATTAGTAGGGAAAAGGATCTCAGAATCTTATGACTAACCTGTGGAAATCGTCTCTGCGGGTGGCTGGCGTGGGGTTGGCATCGGGCCTTCTGGCCATGGCGCAACAGACTGTCTCCGCGCGCCCCGGGGCCGTGAACTACATAGAAGGAAGCGTCACTCTGAATGGCCAGCCGCTGTCCGGCAGCAACCTGCGGTACACCGAAATGATGCCGGGCCAAGTGCTTTCAACCGGGCAGGGCAAGGCGGAAATCTTGCTCACTCCGGGCGTTTTCGTACGTTTGGACGATCAAAGCGCGCTGCGGATGGATTCGCCCTCTCTGACCAACACAGAGGTCACTCTGCAGAAGGGACGCGCGCTGGTCGAAGTGGACCAGATCGAAAAGGAAAACCGGCTGGACATTGTCGATAATGGCATTCACAACATGCTGCTAAAAAAGGGAATCTACCAATTCGACGCGGATCGGCCGTCGGTAGCCGTCTACGACGGTAAGGTAACAGTTCGAGTAAACGACCAGGAAATCGACCTCGGAAAGGGCAAAGAACTAGCACTGACGGGTACGCCGGGTGTCAGGCTTAAGGCGCAAAAATTCGACCGCAACCAGGGCGGCGAGCTGTACGCCTGGAGCAAGCTCCGTTCGGAATATACGGCGCAGGCGAACCTCTCTTCAGCCCAAAGCATTCTCGCTTACAATCCGGGCTGGTATTACGGCACGGGCTGGTATTGGAATCCGTGGTACGATAGCTGGGCTTTCGTACCGGGCGCGTCTCTATAGCCCGTTTGGATTCGGCTTTTACTCACCAGGCTTCGTTTATTACGGGACCGTTTATGGCTTCGGCGGCTATCGCGGGGGCTTTGGCGGTTATCGTGGCGGTTTCCACGGCGGAGTTGGCGGTTTCCGCGGCGGCGGAGGCCGGCCCGTAGCGGTTCCTCCAGCCGGAGGTTCCGGCGTTCATTTCGGGGCAGTCGGCCATCACCGTTGATGGCCGGCCCCTCCCCGGGCCATCCACTTTCCTTACCACTTTATTTCCCCGCTCCAATTTCCCTTTACTTTCAGGGTCTTGGGATGATAGCCTAAGTGTCTCATAATGCGTACAGTTGACTTGATCCAGCGGAAACGCGACGGGGAAGAACTCGCGCCTGAAGAGATTGATTTTCTAGTAGACGGGTACACTACTGGTGAAATTCCCGACTATCAGATGTCGGCTTTTCTCATGGCCGTTTATTTCGCGGGGATGACTGATCGCGAAGTCAGCCGGCTTACCGAATGCATGCTGCGCTCGGGAGAAACGGTGGATCTTTCGGCAGTTCCCGGCATTAAAGTGGACAAGCACTCGACCGGCGGCGTGGGTGACAAAACCAGCCTGATCGTGGCTCCGCTGGCGGCTGCGGCGGGCGTGGTTGTGCCAATGATGTCCGGCCGCGCCCTTGGTCATACGGGCGGCACGCTCGACAAACTCGAATCCATCCCCGGGTTCCATACCAATCTCACTCCCGATGATGTGCAGAGGCAACTCGCGGAGATGGGGCTGTGCTTCATCGGCCAGACGGAACGGCTGGCGCCCGCCGATGGCAAGTTTTATGCCCTGCGCGACGTCACCGCTACGGTGGAATCCATTCCGCTGATCTCATCTTCCATCATGTCGAAGAAATTGGCAGAAGGCGTGGATGCCCTGGTCCTGGATGTCAAGGTAGGCAACGGCGCCTTTATGAAGAAGCAGGTGGAGGCGCGGCGGCTGGCGCAGATGATGGTGGGAATCGGCCGGCGCATGGATAAGCGCGTGCAGGCGCTCATTACCGATATGAGCCAGCCCTTGGGATATGCGGTGGGCAATGCGCTCGAGGTAATGGAAGCTTCCCAAACCCTGCAGAATGCCGGGCCCACGGATCTGACGAAGCTCTCCATCGAACTGGCCGCGCGCATGATCCACCTGGGAAAGAAGGCCGCCTCGTTGGACGAAGCTCGCCGCGTCGCCGAAGAACGGTTGGTGGATGGTTCCGGCTACAAGAAGTTCAAGCAGGTGGTGGCGGCGCAGGGCGGCAATCCCCAGGCGCTCGACAAATTCGAGCTGTTGCCCAACGCTACCGGAATGCGCGAAGTGACTTCGCCGCGCGGCGGGTATGTCAGCCTGATCGATGCCGAAGACATCGGCGTGGCCTCGAATATGATCGGTGCCGGCCGTGACCGCAAGGAAGACGCGATCGATCCGGCCGTAGGCATCATCCTCGAAGTGAAAGTGGGCGAGAAAGTGGATGCCGGTTCCGTGCTCTGCCGCATCTACTACACCCGCGAAGAACGCGTGGAAGAAGCCGCCGAAATGGTCGAGGATGCTTTCCGCATTTCCGCCCAAAAACCCGAGGAACGCGAGTTAATCCTGGAAGTCGTGGGGTAGATGGGGCGTTTCACTGGGTTCCTCGGACTGATCGTCATTTTGGCAGCCGCCTGGCTGATCTCGACCCGCAAAAACGCCATCAAAGCTCGCATCCTGCTCTGGGGCTTGGGCCTGCAGTTTGCCTTTGCCCTGCTGGTTCTCAAGACTGATTTCGGCAAGATCTTTCAAGCCGTCAGCCGCGCCGTGAACGCGGCCATCGGCTACGTGGAAGCAGGCAGCAGCTTTGTATTCGGAGAGCAACTTGGTTCGGCAAAAGGGCCCTGGGGAGTGGTTTTCGCCTTCCAGGTTCTTCCGATAGTCATCTTCATCGCTTCCTTCTTTTCCATCCTGTACTACCTGGGGATCATGCAGCAGGTGGTGCGCGCCATGGCTGTGGGAATGCAGAAGACCATGGGAGTAAGTGGCGCCGAATCCCTCAACGTAGCGGCCAGCATCTTCATGGGCCAGACGGAAGCACCGCTTACCATTAAGCCGTTTATTGCCGGCATGACCGAATCGGAACTCTTTACCATCATGACCAGCGGGATGGCGCACGTTTCGGGCGCTGTGATGGCGGCCTACGTTTTGATCGCACACGTGGAGATCACGCACCTGCTGACTGCCGTGATCATGACCGCACCCGCCACGATCATGCTGGCCAAAATCTTCATCCCGGAGACGGAGAAGCCGGCGACAGCGGGACGGGTAGAGATCAAAGTCGAGAAAACGGCGGTCAACGTGATCGATGCCGCGGCACAGGGCGCCGGCGACGGCCTGCGCCTCGCGCTCAACATCGGCGCTATGCTCATCGCGTTCATCGCCCTGATCGCCATGGGGAATGGCATCTTGGGCTGGGTGCACGCCTTCCCGCACATGGGATGGGTGCCGGAGACACTGCAGAAGCTTTTCGGCATCATCTTCGCTCCGGTGGCCTGGATCATGGGCGTTTCGTGGAAGGACGCTTCCGATATTGGGAACCTGCTGGGCACGCGCCTGGTGCTCAACGAATTTGTGGCCTTCACGGAACTCGGCCCCATGAAGGCGCACCTCGATCCGCGGTCGTTCACAATCGCTACCTACGCGCTGTGCGGCTTTGCGAATTTCAGCTCGATTGCCATCCAGATCGGCGGCATTGGCGCGCTGGCGCCAAACCGGAAATCGGACCTGGCGCGCTTCGGGTTGCGCGCGGTGGCTGCCGGCTCCATGGCCAATTTCATGTCGGCCTGCATTGCGGGGATGTTGTTGTGATCGAAGCGGCGCGGCGATACATCGAAAGCCAGACGGAAGTGCGGCCGGCGCTTGGCGTCGTGCTCGGCAGTGGACTAGGCGCATTCGCCAATGAGTTGGAAGACCGCGTAGACCTGCCCTATTCCGAATTGCCCGGCTGGCCGGGTTCCACGGCCGTGGGACACGCCGGCCTGCTCATCCTGGGTCGGGTCAGCGATGTCGATGTGGCCGTCATGGCCGGGCGCGTCCATCTCTACGAAGGCTATTCGCCGGCGCAGGTCACGTTCGGCGTGCGGGTGCTCGGGCGCATCGGCGTGCGTTCCATGGTTTTCACGAATGCGGCGGGCGGCATCAACTTGGCCCTGGGACGTGGATCGCTGGTGCTGATCTCCGATCACATCAACCTGCAGGGCTCCAACCCGCTGACCGGTCCCAACGATGATTCGCTCGGGCCGCGGTTCCCCGACATGTCAGAAGCGTATTCACGAGAGTACCGGGACATCGCCAAAAAGATAGCGGCGGATCTAGGCATAACCATTGCGGAGGGCGTTTATGCCGCAGTGATGGGGCCTTCCTATGAAACGCCCGCGGAAATCCGTTACCTGCGCGCCATCGGCGCTGACATGGTGGGCATGTCTACGGTGCCCGAAGTGATCGTGGCCAATCATATGGGCATTAAGGTCCTAGGCATTTCCTGTGTGACGAACATGGCGGCGGGGATTTTGCCGCAGCGGATTTCTCACGAAGAAGTGCTCGAGACCGGAGAGATGGTGCAGGAGACGCTGGTCCGGTTTTTGAAAGCCGTGCTGCCGCGACTGGTGGAAGCATGATAGGAACATGCGCCGATAGCCGCACCGCGAATGCGCAGGGACGCGGCTTTCGCCGCGTGTCCAGATGACCGGCCCACTGCTCGCTTCCGCTTTGGCTGCCCGCGAGAACGCCCATGCCCCCTTTTCCAAGTTCAAAGTCGGCGCCGCGCTGGAAGACGACACCGGACGCATCCACACGGGTTGCAACGTCGAAAACGCCACGTACGGGCTGACCATTTGCGCCGAGCGCGTGGCGGTTTTCAAAGCGATCTCTGAGGGCGCGCGCCGTTTCCGCCGCCTGGCCGTGGCCGCCGATACCGATTTGCTGACGCCTCCTTGTGGCGCGTGCCGCCAGATCCTCTGGGAGTTCTGCGGTGACTTGGAAATCGCGCTGGTGAATGCGCGCGGTAAAATCGAGACCTACCGGTTAAGCGAGCTTTTCCCGAAGCCTTTCGATGTTTCGTATCTGTAGCTTCTTTCTTTTCGTTTGGGCGCTGGCCGCCGAGCCCGCCGATTGGATCTGGAGCGGGCGCTATGTCATCACCATGGACGCGCAGCGCCGCGTGATCGAAAACGGCGCGGTGGCTGTGACGGGCGACCACATCGTAGCGGTCGGCTCAAAGTCCGACATCGACGCGCGTTTTCAGCCCAAGCAGCGCCTGGATCGCCCGGATGCCATTCTGGCGCCGGGCCTGATCGATACTCACACCCACGCCGCGATGTCGCTGTTCCGCGGCATCTCCGATGACCAGAAACTCGATGACTGGCTCAACAAATTCATCTTCCCCGCCGAAGCCAAGAACGTTTCACCCGATTTCGTGCGATGGGGAACGCGCCTGGGCGTGCTGGAAATGCTGCTGGGCGGCACCACCACGTTCACCGATATGTACTATTTCGAAGACGTGGTGGCGCAGGTCGCCAAAGAAGCCGGCATGCGAGGCGTCCTCGGCGAGACGATCATCGGGTTTCCGGTGGCGGATGCCAAAACGCCCGCCGATTCGCTTCGCTTCACCGAAAGCTACTTGATGCGCTTCCGCAACGATCCGCTGGTAGTTCCGGCCGTGGCGCCGCATGCCATCTATACCAACTCCGATGAGACCCTGAAGGCGGCCAGGGCTTTGGCGAACAAATACAGCGCGCCCCTCATCATCCACATCTCCGAGACCAAGAAAGAGAACGACGACGAACTGGCCAAACGGCACATGACTCCCGTGAAGGCGCTCGAGTCGCTGGGCGTTTTCAATGGCCGCACAGTGGCCGCTCACTGCGTGTGGGTCAACGATGCCGATATGGCAATCCTGAAGACGCGTGGCGTGGGCGTGGCGCATTGCCCTTCGAGCAACATGAAACTGGCCAGCGGCGTGGCCCCGGTTGTTAGAATGCGGGCCCTGGGGATCAATGTCGGTTTGGGGCCCGATGGTCCGGCGGGCAGCAACAACGATTTCAACCTGTTCGAAGAGATGGACCTGGCGGCCAAGCTACAGAAAGTGAGCACGCTGAATCCGCAGGCTCTCCCGGCTTCCGCTGTCCTGGAAATGGCCACCATCGGCGGCGCGCGGGTCCTGGGACTGGAAAAACTGATCGGTTCGCTTGAAAACGGCAAGCGCGCCGACATGATCATGGTCAGGCTTGACCGGCCCAACGCCGTTCCGCTCTACGATCCGATCTCGCAGATGGTCTACGCCTTGAAAGCCGAAGATGTGCGCGACGTGATGGTGAACGGCAAGCCAGTGGTGCGCGACGGCCAGGTCCTCACACTCGACGAGAAGCAGATTCTCCAAAAAGCGGACGAGTATCGGGCTAAGGTGAGTGCGTCGTTGAAATGAAAACGCCTATATTCGCGATCGTGATCGGCATTGCCACGCCCTTCTGCGTGATCGGTTTTCTGCTGTTCCGCCTGTGGCTCAACGGCGATAGCGCTCCCGAAAAGGGTGATGGCGATTTGAGCGACCCGAAAGACGTCACCATCACGAAACTGCATCTGGACGACCAGTGACTCAGCGCATATCCGAAATACACGTATGCTGCCAAGTAAGGCACAATAAGACCAAGGTCATGCTGACTTTGGAAAGCTTGCGGAAGGAGAAGAAGTCTCAGATTGTTCGTCTCGCCGAGCGACACGGCTGCCATAATATCCGCGTATTCGGTTCGGTTGCTACTGGCGAGAACCGGCCGGATAGCGATGTCGATTTCCTCGTGGACTTAGATGCCGGACGGGGACTACTGGATCTCGGAGGGTTATGGTCGGATCTGGAGAACTTATTAGGTGTCCATGTGGACATCGTCGAGTCGGATTCCATCCATCCTTACATCCGAGACCGGGTACTGGCCGAAGCCGTCCCTTTATAGTCATGCCGGCGAAGGTTCCCTCCGTTTATGTAATGCATATTCGCGATTGTTGGCGGCAGATTATCCGGTACGTAGCCGAAGGAGGGCCGGACTGGAGTTCAATTCCGCTTTACGTAGATGCGATCTGCAGGAACATTACGATCATCGGCGAGGCAGCCCGGCAAATCGACAGGCCGTTGTGATGCACGGATACGAGCAACTGAGACCTCAACTCATTCGAGAGGTGGCAGAGAGGGATGTCCCCCGGTTATTGGAAGATTGCCTGCGCATGCTCGCCGAAAGGAACTCATGAACGGCCTTCGCGGCCGTGATAGTCTGTTCCAGGACCTTCGCTACGCGGCGCGGATGCTGCGGCGCACGCCGGCGGTCACCGCCGTCGCGGTGCTCTCGCTGGCGCTGGGCATCGGCGCGAACACCGCGATTTTCACGATGATCGAATCGACGCTGCTGCGGCCGATTTCGGTCCGGCACCCGGAGCGGCTGCGGTTATTGACGTGGCGCGAGCAGTGGGGCGGCTGGGTCCCTGCCAATCTCGGCTTCCTCTCGCCTACTTTCGGCACCCTCTACGAACAGAGGGAGACGGCCGACGGTGGTCTCATGCACACCGACTTTACGCCTTCTCTGTTCTACACGTTTCTCCGCGACAGCAGTGTCTTTGACGCGCTCTTCGCCTTCAAGGAATTGGGACGCGTCACGGCGGTGATAGACGGAAGTGCCGAACCGGTCAATGCTTTTCTGGTTTCCGGAGACTTCTATCGAGGGATGGATATCGCGCCCGCGGCGGGACTACCGATCGGTCCGCAGAATGATGTCCGCGGCGCGGGAAACCAGGTCGTGCTGATCAGCTACGAATACTGGACGCAGCGGTTCGGCCGCAGCCCTTCGGTAATCGGGAAAAAGATCACGCTAAACGACGTTCCAGTGACCATCATCGGTGTGAATCCCGAGTATTTCACCGGAATCGAACCGGGCGGGCACTTTGAGATTTGGGCGCCGCTAAACCTCTCGGCCGCTGTTTATGGATATCTGCAGCACGGCGCGGACTCCACCAATCAGCCGCAGCACTCGTTTCTCGATGAGCAGAACGCTTGGCTTTTGCCCATAATGGGGCGCCTGAAGCCGGGGGTCACGGATGCGCGCGCGCAGAGCATGCTCAACGCGCTGTTCCAACAGGGTGTAGATGCCAATCCAGGGCCTCTGGCGAGTTTTCTCAAAGATCCCGCGAAGCGGCCCCGCTTCGTCCTGGAGAGGGCTACTCGCGGTGTGGATTACCTAACGCCGCGGTATGACCGTCTGCTGCTAGCGGTTTTCGCGCTGGCCGGGCTGGTTCTGCTGATCGCGTGCGCCAACGTGGCGAACCTGCTGCTGGCGAAATCCGCTGCGCGGCAACGGGAGATCAGTTTGCGCCTGGCATTGGGCGCGGGGCGGCGCCGCATTGCCCGGCAGTTGTTGACCGAGGGGTTGCTGTTGGCCGGCATGGCAGGCGTGGCGGGGGCCTTCCTCGGGTACGCCACCCGGAACGGCATTCCCGCTTTGCTAGCGACCCCTTGGCGCCCTAGCCCGTTCGACACGGCATTCGACTCCAGAGTGCTCTGGGTCTCGATTTCGATCACGTTGCTGGCCGGCGCTTTGTTCAGCCTTGCCCCTATCTGGCAGTCGCGTAACGCGGAACTCAACGACGCGCTGAAGGACGGCAGCCGCAGCACCGCCAGCCTTTCCAAACTGCGCATCGGGCGAGCTTTGGTGGTGGTGCAGGTTTGCCTGTCGGTTTTGTTGTTGGCAAGCGCGGAATTGTGCACGCGGACCTTCACCAATTTGAGGAACAGGCCGCTCGGTTTGGAGCCCAAGGGGGTTCTGCTCTTCACCCTCGATCCTCCGCGCCAGCGTTATCCCACTGATCGGATCGGTTCTCTGCTGAGCGGGTTGCAGGAACAGCTTCGGGCGATCCCAGGGGTGCAGTCTGCCACATACTCCGGCGCGCCCGGTGGCATTACCGCGGATACCGGCCATTCCAAAACGGACCGGAGCTTCGACGCTTATGCTCGTTCCACCGGCGTGGGAAGCCGTTTCTTTGAAACCATGGGCATCCCCATTCTGCATGGCCGCGCGATCGAGGAACGGGACACGCTGGGCGGCCCGCAGCCGGTAGTGGTGAACCAGGAATTCGGGCGCCACTTCTTTCAGAACGAGAATTCGGTTGGTAGAACGTTGCGCGATTCGTTCCAGACGACGTACCAAATCGTAGGCGTATGCGCCGATTGGCACGCTGATCACTTGCGGGACCCAATCCGGGCCGCGATGTACGGCGCTGAGGTGCAAGCTCCCCGCACCGGCGGTATTACGTTCGAAGTGAGAATCGCGGGAGGGATGGCAGCCGCCGTCAAACGGATTCGCGAGGTGGTCCGCTCGACGGACCCGAACCTGGCGGTTACCGATGTCCGCACGGAAGTGCAGGAGATCGATAACGGGCTGGCCCCCGAACGATTGCTGGCATCCCTTGCCGCGGTGTTTGCGATTTTGGCGCTGATCCTGGCGGCGATCGGCATTTACGGCGTCATGGCTTACGCGGTAGCGCGGCGCACCAACGAGATTGGGATTCGCGTAGCCTTGGGAGCCAAGCCCGTAGGTGTAGCCTGGATGGTGCTGCGCGAAACGCTGCTACTCGCCGGATTGGGCGCGGCGCTAGGCGTTCCCGCGATGTTCGGCGTAGGCCCTTTGCTCGATCGCGTGCTGGCGCCGGCATGGAAAGACAGCTTTCTCTACGGGCTGAAGAACAATGACCCGTCGCTGATGGCCGCCGCGGTGGTCATACTGGTTGCGGTGGGGATCCTGGCGGGATATCTGCCGGCGCGGCGCGCGGCGCAGGTTGACCCTATGACGGCGTTGCGCCACGATTGAGTGAGCATCTCATGGGCGCTCTTCGTCAGTTTTGGTTGGGTGGAATTCTCCAGGACGCGCGGTATGCCCTTCGCGGGTTGCGGCGCAGCCCCGGATTCGCGCTTACCGCTATTGCCACGCTGGCTGTGGGGATCGGCATCAATGCCACCGTCTTTACGGTGACCGACGCCGTCCTCTTCAAAGGATTTCCGGGAGTGGAACGCAACGACCGCCTGCTGTACATCAGCAACGGCGGGTGCTGCATCTCGTACCCGGATTACCTCAATATCCGGGCGGCCGCGAAATCGTTTCAGGGGATGGGAATCACGCACGGCATCTCGAGCGTCATTAGCGACGGCAACAGCTTTCCCGAGCACGTCGATGTTACGGAAGTGAGCGCCGGAATCTTCCAGGTGGTGGGGCGGAAGCCAGCGCTGGGCCGTGAGTTTTTGCCGGCGGAAGAGGTCGAGGGAGCGGCTCCCGTTGCGATACTGAGCTACGGCTTATGGGCGCGCCGCTATGCCAAAGACCCCGGCATCGTCGGGCGGACCATACGCCGGGACGGAGCGCTCGCCACCATTGTGGGTGTGATGCCGGAGGGCTTCTCCTTTCCGCAAACGGTGGACCTGTGGGTGCCGCTGGTGCGGACGGCGCAGGTGCTGAACCGCGATCGCACGGACACCTGGTTCGCTTTCGGGCGCCTGCGCGACGGCATCAGGTTCGCGAGCGCGCGGGCAGAGGTCGAGGGTATTATCCGGCGCCTGGAGAGCGCGTACCCGCTGACCTACGCGCGCAATCATCTGGTGGTGCAGCGGTTCCATGAGTTCTTCATCGGCGCAAACGCCGCGATGCTCTATGGCGCGATGTGGGGCGCAGTCGGATTTGTGCTGCTCATCGCTTGCGCCAACCTCGCGAACCTGCTGCTCGCCCGGGCGCTAGGCCGGTCTCGTGAAATCTCCGTCCGGATGGCGCTCGGCGCGGGGCGCTGGCGGACCATCCGGCAACTGCTGGTCGAAAGCGTCATCCTCTCCGGCCTCGGCGGATTCCTCGGCTGGTGGGTTGCGAAGTGGAGCGTGCGCGCGTATCAGCTCGCCATGGCCGCCAAATCCTCGTGGTTGGTTCTGGACTACACGATGGACCAACGCGTCCTCGCGTATCTGATCGCCATCTCGATCGGAACGGGCGTGCTGTTCGGCTTGGCGCCGGCGGTGCGGCTCTTCCAACTGGATTTGAATGCGGCGCTCAAGGATGGCGGGCGCGCCGCCACGACGGGTGGCCGGGCCAACCGGCTTTCAGCGATCCTGGTGACTGGCGAAATCGCGCTGGCGATCGTGCTGCTAGCGGGCGCCGGCGTGATGATCCGCAGCTTCCTCAAAATCCATACGGCCAATATGGGTGTGGATACCAGCAGGATCGTATCCGCATCGTTCGATCTGCCGCGGAACCGGTATGCGCGCCCGGAACAAAGGCTTGCGTTCTACGAGGATCTCGCGGCACGGCTCGCAGCCATTCCGGGAGTGGATTCCACGGCGATGGCAGAGACGCTGCCCTCGTGGAACGCGCGGCGCCTGCCTTACGAACTGGATAGCGCGCCTTCCGCCGGTGAGCGCCACCCCAAAGTACTGGCAATGAAAATAAGCGCCGGGTATTTCCAGACCCTCGGGGCGAGAGTGCTTTCCGGACGGGATTTCAGCGGCGCGGATCTGCCCTCTGGCGTTCCCGTGGCCATCGTGAATGAAGCCTTCGTGGCTGAGTATTGGCCGGGACAGAACCCGCTAGGCCGGCACCTTCGATTCATCGACGATCGGACGCCGCAGCCGTGGGTGACTGTGGTGGGAGTGGCATCCAACATCGTCCAGAACGACGAAAGCCGCCAACGATTTGAACCTCTGGTCTACCTGCCGTACTGGCAGCAGCCGGGGGCGGGTATGTGGGTGCTGGCGAAAACGCGAATTCCCGCTGGGAACTTCGCCGCCATGTTGCGCCACGAGGTGCAGGTGCTCGATCCCGATCTGCCCATATATGGACCGTTCGCGCTCGCGGACCGGCTGGAACGGTATTGGGACACGCGTTTCTACGGAATGCTGTTCCTGATCTTCGCGGCTGTGGCGCTTCTGCTGGCGTCCGTCGGGTTGTACTCGGTGATGGCGCATTCGGTCCGCCAGCGGACCCAAGAGATCGGTATCCGCATGGCTGTGGGAGCGAGCGAACGCGATATTCTGCAGATTGTATTCCGGCAGGGAATGGTTCCCCTCGGAATCGGGCTGGCGCTCGGATTGACGGCGTCGCTCGCCATCAACCGGCTGCTCGAGGCGGAACTGGTGCGGGTTTCGCCGTCCGATCCGCTCACGCTGGCGGTTGCGTCGGCGGTGTTGGTTATCGCCGCGGTACTCGGTTGCCTGATACCAGCGCGGCGGGCCTTATGGGTGGATCCCGTGGTCGCGTTAAGAAACGAGTAACGCTCCCTGACGGTCGCGGCTCAGAACGTGAAGCGCGCGATCAGGGTGCCGCTTCGCGGCGGTTGATACAACTGACCGACCACCGCGTTGAGCGTGTAACCGGGCGCGATATACGGGCCCGATACCGTCAAGTTGATCACGCCGAAGCCGCCGGTATACTGCCCCGCTGCGTTCCTGGTGGGAGCCGACTGGGGAGCGGTAGTGCCGGGGTTGCCGATTTGCGTGCGGTTGAAAATGTTGGTGAACTCCGCGCGGAGTTGCAGCGACAACCGTTCTTTGAAGTGGAACGTCCGCGCCAGGTTCATGTTCTCCGACGGGCGGCGGGCGGACCGGAAGTCGTCATAGTAGGTGCCGGTGGCCGGGCCGAAGGTTCCGTTCGCAGGATTCGCCCAGGCATTAGGATTCAAGACGACGTCGTAATAGGGATTGATGCAGCCGCAGTTCAGGTTCTTGAGATAGAGCGGCTGGCCCGGGACGCGAAACATTTCGCTGCCGCCGATGTAGTTCGTGTTGGTGGCGGCGGGCGGCGTGAGCGGAGTACCGCTGGAGTATTGCAGGAAGGCACCGATCGACCAGTCTTTGGTCGCCGCCGCAACCAGCCGATTGTCGAACCATTTCTGCGTGGTGTAGACGATATTGGTGTTGAAGACGAACGGCTGGTCGGTGGCCTGCAGCGATTTGGTGGAATCCACGAACAGGTTGGGACGAATGCCTACCATCGACTTGGACCAGGTGAACGTACCATTGATCTGCAGCCCGCGTGAGAGGCGCTTAGTGCCCTTCATCTGCAGGGAGTCGTACCAGGTGCGGCCCGTGGGGGAGTTCTGTACGGTAATGGTGCTGAATTGCGGGAAGGGCCGGAGGGCATTGGCCAAGGTATTGGTGGCCGCATAACCGGCATAGGGAACGATGTTGCCGAAGCGGGAAATCACGGCGGAACTGGCCAGCGTTTGGCCGAGCAGCAGGTTATCCGCGGCATTGGTATAGGGTGAGAGGCCGTAAGCCGCGAAAGCTTGCGGCGACACCTGGTTGATGAAGCCCAGGGGACCGGACCACCAGACGCCGCGGTTTCCGACGTACGAGGCTTCGATCACGAGGTTGTGCGTGAACTCGCGCTGCACCCCGATGCTCCACTGGTTCTGCCGGGGGGGCCGGGCCGCGTTGGGGTCGACATACGACAGGAAACCGCTGGTGGTTCCGCCCGGCAGCGGCGTCTGCCCCGGATCGAAGTTAGGCCATAGGGGCTGCGGGATGGTGCCGGCCACGTTTAGCGGGAGATAGGCGTTCACGCCGGTGGGGGTATTAGTGATATTGGCGGTGTTCTGTATGTTGAGGTCGGGCGGGAAGCCATAAGCAAATCCCCAGCCTCCGCGCAGCACGGTTTTTTCATTGAGCGCATATGCCACGCCCAGACGCGGACCGATGGCATACGGATATGCCGATGCGAAGCTGCAGTGGCAGGTGGCCTGGAAGATGGCCGCGCCGAGGCGCCCGCCGGCGGCGGGGTTCGGCGTGTTGATGCCGAGGTTGGCGGACCGCCCATACTCCTCAGTGGGAACCGTGGCATAGTCCCAGCGGAAGCCGTAATCCACGGTCAGGCGGCGGGTGATCTTCCACGAATCCTGAAGGAACAGGGCCCACTGGGACTTGAACATGCGGGCATCCACCGGCGCGTATTGGGTGGCCGAGGTGACATCCCCCAGCAGGAAGTTGGCATAGGGGAAACCGGCGGAATACGCTCCTGTGACCAACGAAGCCGGGACGCCGGTAGCGCCGGAATTCGTAACCGATCCGGATGAGGTGCCCGAGAGCGCACCGAAATTCAATCCTACGCCGGTGGGAGGCGCGGTGATTTGCGCTTGCCACCAGGCCTCGGCGCCGGCCTTATATGTGTGGTTGCCTTTCACCCAGGTGAAGTTGGCGTTGGCCGAAGGGCGCTCCGTATGGGTGTGGGTGTGGGCCAGAGCGTTGCCCAACTGCTGCATGCCGCCCAGCGCGATGGGCGCGGTGACGTTCCCGGCAACGATGGTAGGAAAGTTGAAACTGCCCTCGCAGCCTTGCAGTTGCAGCATAGCGAGGCAATCTACGGTTTTGCCGCTGCGCGTATAGGGGCCGTCATCATAGAAGTAAATCATCGAATATCCAACACCGGCATGCGCCAGCAGCGTGGGAGTGACGCTGTAATCGTAATTGAGCCGCCAGGTGGGGCCGCCGATGGGAATGGAGCCGCGCGCGCCGGTCAACAGGTCGGGCAAGCCGTCAGCGTTGCCGTTCGGGGTGGTGAACTGCGCGTCTGTTTCCGTGTGGTGATAGTAGAATGCCAACTTCTGCCGGGCGCTGATGATTTGATCGACTTTGATGGAGGGGATGGTGGTGATGCGCTCCTCCAGGTTATATCCGTTGTAATTGAAAATCGTGTTGCCGTTGGAGAGCGGCGGCAACAACTTCTGAATCGCCAGGGCCACCGGGCTGAAGCGCGCCGCGGGAATGATGTTGTTGGGGAACGGATCGGCCACCCCGACTCCGTTGGGCGCGGTTCTGCGCGTCAGGGGATCGAAAATCTCATTGGCAAATACGCCGCGGCCCAGCGCATCGGTCGCGATCGCGCCCGCCGGAATGCCCAGGCTGGTATTGAACGCGGCCCCGCCGTTCGGCGAAATGGCGGAAAAGTTGCCGGCCTGATAAGCGGCGGTGGGCAGGGTATCGCTAAACGTTATGCCCAAGTCTTCCTTATAGCGTTCGTAGGAGAAGAAGAAGAACGTCTTGTCCTTGCCGTGGTATAGCTTGGGGAGATATACCGGCCCGCTGAAGGTGCCGCCCCAATCGTTGCGCCGGTTCACCGGCCGGAATTTGCCACCCTGGGGAACATAGGAAAACGGAAAACCCGCGTTGAGAAACTCGTTAACGAAATATTCGAAAGCCGTGCCATGAAATTGATTGGTGCCCGATTTCATGGTGATGTTGAACAGGCCGCCGCCGGCCTGACCGAACTCGGGGGCGTAGTTGCTGGTCTGGATGGCCATTTCCTGAATGGCGTCGGCGTTGGGCATGTTCTGCATGATGGCGAAGGCCACCGTGTGGTTGGTGTTGTCCAGACCTTCAATGCGATAGCCGGCCGTGTTGGTGGGCGCGCCATTGACGATCATGTTGAAATTGGCGAAGTAGCTGACGCCCGGCAGAAACACGACCGCGTTGTAGGGGTTGCGGATGCCGTTGCTGCCGGCATTCGCCGTGCCGATTCCGAGAATCGGCAATTCGTCCAACTGGCTCAATGTGATGTTGTGGGCCACGTCGCCGCTCTCGGTTTTCAGGAGGGACGCGTCCGCCTGCACAGTGACCGATTCGGTAGCGGCGCCGACTTCGAGCGACAAATCCAGAGCCAAGGTTTGGCCGGCATCCACGGTGAGGCCGGAGCGGGTGAGTTTCTTGAATCCAGGGGCGGTGACAGTGACGCTGTACGGTCCGGGAGGCAGGCGCGGCACGGTGTAGGCGCCGGTATCGGTGGTCACCGTGGGATACGGCGCATTGGTTTCGGTGTTCTGCACTTCGATGCCCGCATTGGCGATGACGGCGCCAGCCGGATCGGTGACCGTGCCGGTAATGGTGCCAGTGCCAGCTTGGCCGAAGGCGGCGGTGGCAGCCGCGAGTGAACAGAAGACAAGTATCGCTAGGCGCATGCGAGGTTCCCCCTGAAAGAGCGTACTGGGGTTGGATTATATGTAAGCGGGGAGGAGAGTGTCAAGGCAACGGTCAGCCGTCAGCGGTCAGCAATCAGTCGTCAGTAATCAGTGTTCAGTAATCAGTGTTCAGTAATCGGGTACACCTCGCCTGACGGCTCGGTCTTCTTTAATGGCTTCGGCACTAGGCGGCGGGGGCCTCCTGGGGGTCTGGAGCCTGTTTTTGGCGCCAGGCGCGGAATTCGGAGAGTTTGAAGCGGACTCGTTGGGCATTTTTCGCCTCTTCGAGGCGCTGGCGGCGGGCCGCTTCGCGGCTCACTTGGTCGGCTGAATAAACGAACTCGTATTCCTTCGGGTCGAAGGCTTCGCCCAGCATTTTGTGGTAGTTGTGCAGGAGCACGGCCTCGTCCATGGCGGCTTGCTCGGCGGCTTTGCGCTCTTTTTGCATCTCCTGGAGGACCTTCATATTCTTGTGGATGGAACGGGTGATGCGCTGCTCGTAGATGCTGAGGGTGGCGAAGGCTTGCGGGTTGTCGCGGAAGGTGCCGGCTTCGGTGATGGCGGCATGGATCACGGCATCCTGGCAGATCACTTCGCCGGGTTGTCCGCCGTGGCCGAGCACCATGAAGCCTTGCTCGTGGGTTTTGCTGCGCTCGAGGCGCCAGCAATCGTTGGCGATCAGTTGCGCGATGGACTGCTCCATGGCATTGGCGGGTTTCCAGTAGTCCAAAATTTGCTTGCAAAAGCGGACGTAGACCACCGGATCGTCATTCGGCAAGAGCACGGTGCGGGCGCAAAGACCGTGTTTTAACCCATTTAGAGCGGAACGGGCGCGGCCCGGAGGGGTGCGAGGTCCTCCGCCGTGGCGCGGAGGCTGCGGCGTCCCGGCGTTTTCTAAGTTCGTAAGATCTGGTGTCATATCGTTGTGTCCTTAAATTGAAATAGGGCAGGGCCGCGGCTGGCGCCGCAGGTCCTACCCTCAATTTCAAGGTAACATCCCGGTTGCCAATCAAAAGACCTTAATATCTTATATACGATTGATTTATAAGGGAGAAGAAATTTTGGGAAGGGCCGTGACCGGTTCCACCGCTTCCACGTTCCGGCAGCAAGCTCCTCGACGATATCTATTCGGAGGTATCGAGATCGACGATATACCTGTCCCAGGCTGCTGAAAAACCAAGTCGGGCCGCAGATGAACGCAGATTAACCTAGATAAGAAATTTGTTTTGAATCGGCGTCCATCGGCATCTATTCCTTTTCAGCGCCGTGCTAGTGTGGCGTACCCGGTAATTGTGTCGCGCAACGAGGTGGGCTTTCGTGCGGATCCACCCGGCTGAAAGCCCGTTGCGGGCAGGATTGCTCGCCCCAACGGTATTACAGACGACAGGACACTAACCGGCTTGGGCCGTTTGGAGCACGATTGCTTTACCGGAAACGCTGAACTGGCCGGCGGTAAGCATGTGGTTGACTTCGAGGGCGTGCTTCACGGCGGCGGCGCCGAAGCCCGAGTAATAATGCATCGCGCTGATGCGTTGATCCGAAGCCGACTCCCGAGCCATTCGGGAAATGAATGACACGGGGACCGGGGCTACGAGGCTGCCGATTCCGTCGATGCCTTGGGCGGCGCCGATTTGCAGCATCTTAAAGTAACCGCGAATCTGTTCGTGAGTGGGGCGGCCCACCACGAAATTGCCATGGGCGAAGGCGAACTTGGCCCGGACGTCGCCCAGCATCACGCCGGGATGCACGGGCAGCTTGTTGCCTTCCTGTTCCAGGCGGTTCAGCCATCGCATGAATTTGGAAGGGCTATAGCAAACCTGGGTCCACAGGAAGATTTCCTTCTCGGGATGCGCGGCGGCGTAGGTGTTTTTGCGCTGTAGCTCGATGGCGGTTTTCTCGCGGGTCGTATTGGGATTGCCGTAGGGATGGCCGGCGAAGACGATCGTTTTCACGCGAGGGTCGTCGAACACGCCGGTGTCCGCCATTTCCATAGCGGTCTGGAAGCGGCCGACTGGCTGCCGCGGATCGCCGGCCAGAAGGAGGAAGCCGTCGGTTCCCACGTCGAGCAGGGCTTGCACGATGCTCTTGAGGTGAGCTGTGTCGCGATACCGGCGCGCGGCCATGTGCGGAACCGGACGGAAGCCGAACTTCACCAATTGGGCGGAGCGCTCGATGGTCTTGACGCGATCGGCGTCCTTCGTGCCTGGCTCGGTGGATTTGTCGACGATGGAGAACACCTGGCGGGCAGGTATGGAAATCCCCCTATCCGCCATCTCCTTGGCGACATTGGCCATATTGGTGAGGCAACTGATTTCGTAGGTGCTGGACCGCGCATATGCGCTGACTCGATCCGCCAGGGGATCTAAGGAAAAGCCGTTCATTCTTTCGCTACCTTATCGCTGATGGGCCACGCTTTGACGTTAGAGCACAGCCTTAATTCGTGGACCATCCCGGCGATTTCATTAGCGATGGACGTTCCCTGATGGCCGCGGCTCAATACGGTTAATATCAATTGTAACGCACCCGACCGGGGGAAATCCCTTATTCTGGCTTCGCGCCTTCGATGAATGGGTGGAACCAGCGCCCCTGAACGAGCGCCTCGGGCGTGAGGCCGGCGAACCGCCGGAACTCCGCGATCATATGAGATTGGCCGGCGTAACCGCAATTGGCAGCGACGTGGGCCCATCCGGCGCTCTCGCCCCGCCGGACATAGACGAGAGCGGACCGGAATCGAGCAAGCTGGCAATAAGTTTTCGGGCTAACTCCGACGCTGTCTCGAAAAAGGCGTGTGAAATGGCGGCGCGAGAGGCCTGCCGCCTCCGCGAGCCGTTCAACCGTCAGTTGCCCCCCGCTCCGGATAATCCATGCCGCTATTTTGGAAATATTTATGGGAGTCTGAATATGTCCAGGCGCCTCGATCCGCTGGACCAGGGCAGACTCCAGACGATGGAGGCGTGCCGAGTCGCACCGTAAGGAACTCAACTCATCGGCGAGGAGGCGTGCCTCGGTCCCCCAGACATCTTCGAGAGCGCGGACGCGATTCTCGAGCTCCACCACTGGCGTGCCTGGAAAAGCCACCCCCGCGCAAAAGTAGGCGCCAATGCTCTCTGTTCGCGCCGGAACACAAGGCGGGCCGGGGAACGTCATCGGCCCGATTACATCTCCCTTGGGGAGGCTCGAATAGCGACGCCATATGCCATCGGCGTAGTAGCGTTTATCGAAGTTGAATACAATACACGAGTGCGCATCCGCAAACGTCGGCGCGCAGAACCTTTCCCCGCCACCGAATTGCACCTCTAGTAAGACAGGGCGTCTCGCCGGCTCCTCGACCGGCTCCGAGAAAGAGAATAGCGCCCGGACGCAGCCGCGCAATGCTTCACACGGCGGGTATTCACGATACCGAACACTTACGGGCGTCACCTCAATCATTCTGCCACGCTCCTCGTGTCCCATTTCTTCTATTCGTTCGCGACGACGATCTTTACACTCGATGGTCGAGAAGCGAAAGGAGAACTTTCATGCGACCGATTTTGTATCTGACTACCGCGACGTTTTTTTTGATGGCCCTGACCTCATCGGAGGGGAGCGCGGCCGAGGATGTCGCTCTTAAAATCATTACGATGACGCGAGCGGCGCTTGACCGTTGGGGCAAGGGGGATATCCAAGGGCCGCTTGAATTGTACGACCCGGGAATCACGTACTTTGACCCGCTCCAGGAAAAGCGCGTCGACGGCATCGAAGCGATGAGAAAGATTTATGCACCGATCGCTGGCAAGCTGAGGATTGGGCACTATGAGATGATCGACCCCAAGGTGCAGATGTACGGTGAGATCGCAATTCTGACTTTCAACCTGATAGATGACGTGATTCAGGCACCGAGTGGCCCAAGCAACATCAGACAACCTTGGAACTGTACCCAGGTCTGGGCGCACAAGGATGGCAAGTGGCGAGTCGTCCATGAACACTGGTCGTTCATCAAACCCGATCCGAAGACCATGCCAATACCGTAGAGCGCGGCGAATCGAAGGTTCGGGGGATCTACGGCGCAAATTTGGGGGCAGACGGAGCGCCTGCGGCGGCACCTCTGCGCCCGGGCTCAGTCTAACTCTGTGAGCTAAAGCTCACACGAGAGCAGCGGGCAAGATTGTCTGCTTAGAGCAGGCGGATCAGGCCGGAAAACACGCCGGCCTACGGCCGGTTGGCCGGATGGAAATCCGGCCAGCAGGCTGAAAAGCCTGCCCCACCAAAAACACCTGTGTGAGTGGAGTGGAAATGTCCAAACGCCAGGCGGCAGCGCGCACATCGGCGGTTCTACCGGGTGGTGACCTGTTGGAGGAAGACGAAGCGGGCGCCATCGGGGGTGGCGACGCTGCTTAATTGGGCGGGGGCCCCGATTGGGCTCGGCACCTGAAACAGGGCGCGGGGGGCGCCCGCTACTCCGGAAGAGTCGATCTCTACGGCCATGACCCCCTGGCGCGGGGGCAAGGAAAGGAAATAGAGTTCTTTGCCGTCCTGGCGCCAGAAGTTGCCGCCGGCCGCGGGGTCGCGCGAGACTTGTGGTCCTTTGGTGGCGCCGATCGGCGATGAACGGAACGCTCCCACGTAGGTTTGGAATTTGCCGGATTCGTCGGAGTTGTAGGCGAGGAAACGGCCGTCGGGGGAGAATCGGACTCCGCGCACGTTATACGACTCATGGAACAGTTCCACGGGCTTGCGGTCGCCATTGACGGGCAGCGCGTAGGTGACGGGCCCCGCCCAAAAGCAGATCAGACCGCCGGACCAATCGGTAAGCACGGGGGTTTGGGGCGGCGGGGGCTGGTACATCAGTTCCGGGGTTCCGGAGCCATTGGAGCGCGTGCGGTAGATGGCGCTGCGGCCGCCGGCCGAGGCTACGTAGGCGATTTCGGTTCCATCCGGAGACCAGACCGGCGCGGATTTCGAGGATTGGTCCGAGGCGACGCGCGCCCCCTTTCCCGTGACCGCGTCGAACACCCAGAGATCGGTGCTGCGGGTTTCCAGGTCATTTTTGATCACGGCGATGCGCGAGCCATCGGGAGAAAGAGCGGGTTGCGTATAGAGGCCAGGGTCTCCAATGGTGCGCACGATTTGGCCCTGCCGATCGAATAACGTGATCTGCTGCAGGCGCGAAGTGGGGGAGGAGGCGGCCTGCGAGCGCTGCTGCTCCTCCATGAAGCGGCGGACGCTGCCGTTGAGGAGGCCGGCGGTCACCGCGGCGCGGCTGGAAGTTTCCAAAGCGGCCAGGAGCGCGGGCTCGGCTTCTTTCTGAATGGCCACCATCAGGAAGCCCATCGCGCCCATTTCGTCGAAGGATTCCTCGCCCCACAAGACACGTTTGGGAGGATTGCTGGGATTACGGGGATTATCCGCGGAGTTGTCGTAGCGGATGCTGACGTCGATGCGCGTGCCTTTGGGTAACATGAGCGGCTGTTTGTAGGTGTATTGCTCCTGCCAATTGAAATTCCAATCGGTGATCCAGAGAAGAGGGCGCGTGGTTCCGTCGGGCAAGGTCGCGGTGGCCTTCATCTCTTTGCCCAAATAGTGGGCGTGGGCGTATGCGCGGTAGACGCGGACATCGGCCGGGAGGGTGGTGGAATCACGGATGGTGTAGTTCTTCTCGCCCGCAGGAATGTCGATGCCGGCCCCGATGCCGAAAAGGGCCGGAATGGTGTCGCCATAGAGAGTACGTTCGGGGGCGGCTTTGGCGAAGTAGATGCCGATGGTCGAACGCTCGGTTTCGGGCTTTCCGGTGGGATGGAAGTGCATGGCAAGGACCAGATCGGTGCCTTTGGCGAGCCGTAGGGCCAGACCTTCCGGGAGAAACGCAGGAATGCCACCGACGGCCCAGCCGCCCAGGTTGCCGGAAGGTTCCATGCCCGGCGCGCCAAACGTGAGCCCACTCATGCCACTGAATCCGGGCTGGCCATCTTTGCCATCCACATTCGCCAACGCGCCGGCGCGGACGTACCCGAACAAGGCATGATGCACGACCTGGCGGGCGCTAGGACGAAACTCGACGGCGCGCACCCACTTGTCTTCGGCCAAGGGAATCGGGATGACGAAGTTGCGGTAGATGTCCGGTCCGCCGGACGGGACCTGGTATCCAGCCGGCATTTCCAGCACGAGATCGGGCTGACCCAATTGCCAGCCGCTGGTGAACTGAGGCGGCTTGGGAGTCTTGGCGGGATCGCCTTGCGGCATGCCTTGCGCGACCCAATCGCCGATTGCGGCGATCTGGGCATCCGTGAGGCGGCGTTCATCGGTGAACTCGCCATAACCGTGCTCGGCGTGCCACGGGGGCATGTAGCGCGATTTGGTGACCGCGGCAATGAGCGCGCCACGTTTGCGGGCATCGTCGTAAGTGAGGAGCGAAAAGGGAGCGGCCTCACCAGGACGGTGGCAGGTGACGCAGTTCTGGTAGAGAATAGGCGCGATGGTTTCGCTGAACGTGATGGGAGCCGCGGCGGAAGCTACTGTAGCGGCGGCAAAGAAAAGGACGCAGAATCCAGTCCGCATAGCGCTTGACCTCTGTCGATGATCTAGGTATGATTGTCGATGTTCTAGGTCTCATTTGTCAAGAGGAAATTGCCATGCCGAAACCATCCGATCTGCTGCAGGGGACGCTCGACCTGCTGATCCTGAAGACGCTGGCGCGCGGCCCCTTGCATGGTTGGGGGATCGCCAAGCGCATTCAGTTGCTTTCCGATGAGGTGCTCTCGGTGCAACAGGGGTCTCTGTATCCGGCTCTGCACCGGCTGGAACAACAAGGGTGGATTGCGGCCGAGTGGAAAGACACGGAGTTGGGGCGGAGCGGGAAATTCTACGCACTCACGAGAGATGGGAAGCAGCAACTGGAGAAAGAGCTGGAGAGTTGGGCGCGGCTTTCTTCGGCGGTGGGGTTGTTGTTGAAGAGGGCGTGATGACTGCGAAGGATCAGGGGAGGGGCGAACCGGCCGGCAGGCGGAAACGCCTGCCTCACCAAAAGACTGTTGAAACGGCCTGAGCGAATGAGTCTGTCACGGCGCTGGCGAATTCTGCGGCATCGCGTTCGCGCGGTCTTGCGCAAAGATGTTCTGGATGCGGAACTCGCGCGGGAACTGGCGTTCCACTGCGACCTGCTCGAGGCGGAGAACGTAGCCGACGGCATGGCGGGCGCGGAGGCGCGCAACGCGGCACGCCGAATGTTGGGGAACACGGGACTGATCGAGGAACAATGCCGCGATCAGAGGCGTGTGGGCTGGCTGCATGATTTGTGGCAGGATGTGCGCTACGCCGCGCGATTGCTGCGCAAGAATGCGGGATTCACGGCGGTGGCCGTGGCGTCGCTCGCGTTGGGCATTGGAGCGAACACAGCCATTCTGGGAGTGATGCAAAGCGTGCTGTTCGGATCACTGCATCTTCCGGACGCCGGGCGGCTGGTGGTCGTCCTCACGGCTCCGCTGGGTAATCCACGGCAGACGAGCCTGGCAGCGGTCCCCGATTACTTTGCGTGGAAGGAGCAGAGCCGCAGTTTCCAGGCGATTGGCGCATCGCTGAACGATCAAAAGGATCTCGGTTCGGAAGAGAACGGGAGGCCGGCGGAACGGGTTGCCGGGCAAGGGGCGACGCCCGGCATGTTCGCCGCTCTGGGGGTGCAGCCGATGCTCGGCCGCGTGTTCACGGAAGAAGAAGACCAGATCGAGCATCCGGCGCCGGTGATCGTGCTCAGCCAGCGGCTGTGGCAGCGCCGTTATAACGGAGACACAGGCATTCTGGGAAAGCGAGTGCGGTTGAATAGCGAGGCGTTGACGGTGATCGGCATCATGCCGGCGGATTTTCGCTATCCGAATGAATCCACCGAATACTGGGTGCCGCTGGCGTTGAACCGCTACCAGTTGCAGGGATCGGCTCGCTACTTTCTGGTTACGGCACGGCTCAAACCGGACGCCACGCGGGCGCAAGCACAAGCGGAGCTGGAAGCCGTATCCGCGCAACTCTCGCGCGAGTTCCCCGAGCGGAACGGCGGATGGGGAGTGCGGGTGGAGGCACTTCGCGAATACTGGCTGGGATGGGCGCGGGAACCCCTGCTGACCTTGGAAGCGGCGGTGCTTTTGGCGATGCTCATCACCTGCGCCAATTTGGCCACGCTGTTGCTGGCGCGGGCCTCGGCGCGGCGGCCGGAGTTTGCCATGCGCGCGGCGCTAGGGGCGCACCGGGGACGGCTGGCGCGCCAACTGCTCACCGAAAGCCTGCTGCTGGCGCTTATGGGCGGCGCCGCCGGCGTGCTGGTGGCTGTTTTCGGATTGCGCGCCTTGCCGCATTTGAGTCCGCCTCCGGCCGGCATGACGCTCGTGGGGATAAGGCTCAACTGGGAACTTCTGGCGGCCACAGCCCTGGTTTCGATCGTTACCGGGGTGGCTTTCGGAATGGTGCCGGCGTTGAGCGGGTTGCGCCTGGAGAGCGGCGTTCGCGATGGCAGAGTGCGCACCGGCCGCCACGCCGCGCGCGAAGCGCTGGTAATGGCGCAGTTCGCCACCGCACTCATTCTGCTGGCGGGCTCGGGGCTGATGGTCAATAGCTTCCTACGCCTGGTGGGAAAGGAACGGAATTTCGAGCCGCGGGGAATTTTGACCTTCGAATACCGTATCCCGCTGCAAAAATACCTCAAAGGCTTGGGGAGCTATCGTGGGATGCCGGTTTCGGAGGTGACCCCGCCTTCTCTCGCGATGAAGCGGATGTACGAACGGCTGCGCGCGCTACCCGGGGCCGAATCGGTGGCGGGCATTTCGTTTCCACCGGTGAACAGCCTGGTATTGCCGACACTGGCGCTAGCGGTGGATGGGAAGAGGCCGCCATTAGAGGAAGCCGTGCCGCGGGCTGTGTACTCTCTCGTAACACCGAACTTTTTCCGGACACTGAAGACGCCGCTGGTGCGGGGCAGGGAATGCAGCGAAGGCGATACCGCCTCGGCGCCCTGGGTGGCGGTGGTCAATGAGACGGCGGCCCGGCGGTTTTGGCCGGGAGAAGATCCGTTGGGCAAGCGCATCACCCTGGATGCGGTAGCGGGTGAGAGGCCGCGCGAAGTGGTGGGAGTGGCGCGCGACGTACCGCAACGCTACATAAGCGCGGAGGCGGACGCGGCGGTATACGTCTGCTACCTGCAGCAACCCGCCCGCTACCGGGGATACTTGGGCAACATGTTCGGCCAGATGACCTTCCTGGTTCGTACGCCGGCTGATCCGCTGAGTCTGATGGTAGCTGCGCAAAAGGCGGCAGCGGAGGTGGATCCGGAGCGGGCTCTGGCAAACATCCAAACCCTGGAGCAGTATGCCGGCGGAAGGACGCGCGATCGGGCTTATTATGCCGTGGCGCTGGGAGTGTTCGCGGCCATGGCGACTCTGCTCGCGGCGATAGGAGTCTACGGGGTGATGGCCTACAGCGTGGCGCAGCGGACGCGGGAGATCGGCATCCGCATGGCATTGGGCGCCGGGGCTGGAGAAATCGTCCGGCTGATCGGGCTACGGGCGCTGCTGCTGATCGGATGCGGCTTGGCCGTGGGGCTTGCCGGTTCGGCGGCACTCTTGCGGCTGCTGGAAGCGCAATTGTGGGAGGTGCGGCCGACCGATCCACTCACTCTAGCAAGCGTGACGGTGCTGCTCGCAGTGGTGGCCGTGTGCGCTTGCATAGGCCCCGCGCGACGCGCGATGCGCGTGGACCCAGTGGAAGCGCTGCGGAGCGAGTGAGCAAAAGGCCGATCCGCGTGGCCCACTTGCTCAGTCCTCTTTCTGATACATTCTTATGACATTTCTAGCAATGAGAATGAAACGTGGAGGTCCGCCGGTCTTATAGACCCAGGCAGGCTGGGCGCCTGGTATCCTCGTGGTACTCAGCACGTTTTCGTGTGGGTTGAAACGGTCATTGGCGGGCGTAAGCCGAACTCCGGCCAATTCGTTTGCACCAGTAATGTCGTCTGCGCGCTCACCCCTCCCGCCCGCGCCACTGCTGTCAGGTAATTGATACCAGGAGGCGCCGAGGTCCCGTGAATGGGGACCTTCATGCGGATTCTACCGAAGCTCCCCACGCCGTTGGTGGCCACTAATGCCTCATCTACGGTGTCGAAGTAAAGATCAACCGCCGTATTCGCCGCAAAGCCGCTTCCCGAAACCAATATCTCGCTGCCTGGCGGCAGGCTCGCCAGTGTGGTCGTTCCAAACCACCGATTGGGTGGATTCGAGTCCTTCGCGCCAGGCGGCATGGCAGCCGCGGAGGGTCCTGCCGCCAGTAGCCGGCAGCCCGATTTTGGTCTGCCGCTTTCGCCGGCTGAGGGGAATAGCCCATAACGATCCGGCGTACCGGCTGATGTGATGGCGGCGTTCGGTCACATCAACCGCTTTGCCCGCGGCTGAGAAGCTTTTCCTGTCGCGCACGTCGCGCACCCGATAGCTACTTGGGGAGCGCGGAACCGGTGTATACTGCTCCCATCGACAACTCTTTGAGGAGACAGATATGCGAATGAAAGTAGTGGGATCATTCACAGTAGCGTTCTTATTGGCCGCCGGCAGCGCATGGGCGCAAGGGGAAAAAGGCGGCAAAAAGGGCGGCGCACCGCCCATGCGGCTCACCAGCCCAGCCTTCGCCGATGGCTCGGTGATTCCCGATAAGTACACGCAGGCCGGCCAGAGCACCTCGCCGGAACTGGACTGGACCAACACGCCTCCGGGGACGATGAGTTTTGTGCTGCTGTTCCACGATCCGGACGTGGCGCTGCAACGGAAGCTGGACGATGTGACGCATTGGATCGCTTGGGACATTCCGGGCACGGCGACCAAGCTGGACGAGGGGATTAAAGAAGGCGCCAAGCTACCGGACGGCATGATTCAGGGCAAGAACACGCGCGGAACGAATGCGTACATGGGGCCGGGCGCTCCAGCCAATGGACCGGACCACCACTACACGTTCGAACTGTTCGCGCTGGACACCAAGCTGGACCTGTCACCGGATACTTCCCGCGCCGACGTGATGAAAGCGATGGAAGGGCACATTCTGGGTAAAGCCGTTTACGAAGGCCGGTTCCACAGGCAGCAATAAGATGAGCCGCTGGTTGCAAATGATGGTGCTGCTGGCCCTGGCCGCGTTGGCGGCCGGAGCCCAGCAGCCGGCGGCGAAGCAGTTGTACGTCGTAACATACATCGACGTATTTCCCAATTTTGCGGCGGATACCAGCAAAGCTCTGCTGCAATTTGCCGCGGACAGCCGGAAGGATGCGGGCTCGGTGCGGTTCGAGGTGCTGCGGGACGTAGAGCGCACGAACCACTTCACGATCGTAGAGGTGTGGGAGAACCGGCAGGCGTACGAGGCGCACCTGGGGCTGGCGCACACGAAGCAGTTCCGGGAAAAGATCCAGCCGGGTTTAGGCAGCCCGTTCGACGAGCGGCTGTATAATCCGATCCAGTAGAGACGCGGCTGCGCCGCTGGACAAGCCGGAGGCATGTCCCACGGAGCTCGGAGGATTCGATGAAGAATGGAATATCGCGGCGAGGGGTAATTGGCGGCGCGGGGCTGGCGGCTTCATCGCTTGCCTTCGGCAAGGCGGCGCCGGCGATCTGGAGCAGCGAGTACACGGCGCAAAAGGGAACGGTTTCGCTCGCCATGTACCGCAAGCGGATGGGCGCGCCCAAAGCGGGCGAAACGCCGCTGCCGGTGCTGTTCCTAGTACACGGCTCGTCGATTTCCGCGCGCCCGAGCTTCGACCTGACGGTGCCGGGGCACGGCGAGTACTCCGTGATGAACACATTTGCGCAGTACGGCTTCGACGTGTGGACGATGGACCACGAGAATTACGGAAAGTCGAGCCGGACCAGCAGCAACTCGGACATTGCCAGCGGGGTGGAGGATCTGAAAGCCGGGATCGAGCTGGTGGTACGCGAGACAGGGCGGCAAAGGGTTCATTTGTGCGGCGAATCTTCGGGCGCGCTGCGCGCCGGCGCTTATGCCATGGCGCGGCCCGAGCGCGTGGATCGGGTGGTCTTCACGGCGTTCACATACAAGGGTGAAGGCTCGACTACGCTGGCGGAACGGGCCAAGCAGCTCGATTATTACCGCACGCACAATTTGCGGCTGCGGGACCGCGCCATGATCCGCAGCATTTTTACGCGGGATAAGGTGGGCACGTCCGATCCGGCCGTGGGCGAATATCTGGCGGATCTGGAGCTGAAGTTCGGGGACCAGGTGCCCACGGGGACTTACCTGGATATGACTGCCAACCTGCCGATCGTGGATCCGGCCAAGGTGTTAGCGCCGGTGCTACTGCTGCGCGGCGAATACGACGGGATTGCCACGGTGGATGACCTGACGGATTTTTTCAAGCGACTGCCCAACGGTGACCGGCAGTTCGTGATCCTGCCGGGAACGGCGCATTCGGTGGGGCTGGGAGTGAACCGGCGGCTATTCTGGCACGTGATGCACGCGTTTTTGACCATGCCCGGGGCGGAGAAACTGGCGTCGTAGCGCGGCGGCGGAATGAGATCAGCCGGTCAGAGACGCAAGCGCCGGTTGGAGGCCCACCAAAGGTAGGCGCACAAGCTCACGAAAAGCACTGCCGAAACCGATTGGGAAATGATTTCCTGGTTATAAAACGGGGTCTGAATCCACTCTTCTTTGAAGCCGGGAATCAGCCGGCAAGCCGCGCCTATGACGCCGCCGAGGGCGCCACCCGCCATAAAGCCGGAAGCGATGACCACGGCTCGCTCGCGGATGGAAGAGCCGCGTGCGCCGCCCAGCCGCGCGGAACGTTTCCCAAGGAAGTGCGCCAGAAAGCCGCCCACCAGCGCGGGCGTGTTGAGTTCGAGCGGCAAGTACATCCCCAGCGCGAAAATGAGCGCCGGAATGCCCAGCATTTCCATTACGAGGGCGATGGCCGCACCGCCGCCAAATAAGATGTAAGCCACGGGTTGGCGGCTCATGAAGCCTTCGACGAGTGCCTTCATGATGGAAGCCTGCGGGGACGCCAGCACGACGCGGGTATCGCCAGGCGCCGCTTCGCCGAATTGAAAAGCCTGCGCCAGAAGCACGATGGTGAGGCCAACCGCGATGGAGGCCGCAATCACACCGAGGAACTTCACTTTCTCCTGTGCGGCGGGCGTGGAGCCCAGCCAGTAGCCGGTCTTGAAATCGGTGATGGCCTGGCCAGAGACTGACAGCGCGGTACAGACCATGCCCGCGATGGCCATGACGAAGAACATCCCGGTGGTCCCGGACAGCCCGAAACGCAGCAGAACCACAGAGGAGATGATGATGGTGAGCATGGTCATGCCCGAGACCGGGTTGCGCGCGACGGTGGCGATCGCATTGGCCGCCACGGAAGTGAAGAAGAAGGAGAAGACTAATATCAGCACCAGACCGACACCGATGGCCATCACCGAGGCAGACAGGCTTCCGAGAAAGGCAGCCACCGAGATAGCGCTGAGGATCACACCTACCAGCAGCGCCATCACGGGAATATCGCGATCGGTGCGCTCGCCGGAAACCGGCTCGCCGCGCCGGAAAGTATGCAGCGCCACTCCGAACGAACCTGCCACGATGCGAATGGATTTCAAAATCCCGAAGATACCGGCGGTGGCTATGGCGCCCACTCCGACGAAGCGGACATAGCTGCGAAAAATCTGCGCCGCCGCCATCTGTGCGATGGGGATCGTGCCGGGATACACGGCGGCATCGCCATGCCGGCCGATCATCCACACCAGTGGGACGAGCACCAAGTTGGAGAGCACGCCGCCCGCGCACAGGATCAGAGAACTGCGCAGTCCCATGACGTAGCCAAGGCCGAGAATGAAGCTGATGGCGTCGAAGTTGAGGGCGACGCGGGCGCGATCGGTGAGGATGCGCACGGCCGGCACGAATTGAAAGTCCACGTACTCCTTCCAGACGTGGAAGGTGGTGACGAAGAAATCGTACACGCCGGCGAGGGCAGTTGCCTGCAGTAACAGCTTGGCTTGCGATCCGCCTTTTTCCCCGGTAACCAAAACCTCGGTGATGGCGGTGGCTTCCGGGTACGGAAACAGGCCGTGCATTTCCCGGACGAAGTAGCGCCGTAGAGGAATCAGGAAGAGCACGCCCAGACACCCGCCCGCGACGCAGATGAAGATGGCTTGCACGGGGTGGGGATCGAGCTTCAGGATGTACAGCGCGGGCAAGGTGAAGATCGCACCGGCCACGACCGAACCCGCCAGGCCGCCGATCCCGGTGATGATCACATTTTCCAGCACGCTTGACCGCCGCGGATAGACCCGCGCCAACCCAATCGCCAGGATCGAGATGGGAATCGCGGCTTCCATCACTTGCCCGACCTTCAAACCGGAGTAGGCGGAGGCAACGGTGAAAATGATGCAAAGCAGGATTCCCCAACCCACGGATCGCGCCGTGAGTTCGGGAAGGGCCGCCGTGGCGGGCACCGGCGGTTCATACAGCGTCCCGGGCGGGAGCGGCGTATAAGCATTGCCAGGAAGTGTAGCGCCGGGACCTAAGGACGGCCCCTGGACCGCCGGCGCTGCCACATCACTTCTTGGTCCACTCATCCTTTACGTGACCTTCGACAATTTCCTTATTGTTCTCGTCGCAGGAGTATTCCATGATCTCCTGGCCCGGTTTCATGAGGACGAAAACGCGGGAGTTGCTCCAGGGTTTGGTGTACATCTTGGGATCGTCGATGGTGACCTCGTAATTGAGGTGCTGAAAGTCGGGCCGGCTGATGCGTTCGATGACGTGCAACTGATCGCTGGTGAGGCGCTCGGGCTCGGTATCGAGCCAGGTGCGGCCGTTGAAGCCGACGGTATCGATCACCAGCGTGTCACCGTCCCAGCGCCCGACGGAGTTGCCCATCCAGGTAGCGTCCAGGTCTTTGGGATGATCGCGGCCATCGGTAGGCACGACGTGGAACATGTTGTTCTGCTCGAACATGATGGCGAGGCGGTTGGAGTTCTGGAGGAATTCCAGCGGGTACGGCGTTCCCCAGGAGCGCACATAACCCCAGGGCAGGCAGTGGACGCCATAATCGAACTTCGGCTTAGCGTTTTCGGCGCGGCCATAAGGCGTGAGCAATTCGTCAAGGTTTTTGAAGCCTTTGCTACTGCAGCCAGGGGTTCCACCAACGCAGCGGCCGGTCACGTCTTTGCTCATATCGCCGACACGCGGATGGTCCCACACGCCGCTGAGATCCGGCTTGCCGTTGGTTAGGCGCGGTACGGGTTGCGCCATAGCGGCAGAGGCCAGGCAAAGGGCTGTCGCGCCCGGTAGGAGATAATGCGAAAGTCGATTGGTCATGATCCACCCTCCTCCCGCGCTGGAGCGCGGGCAAGCTCAGCAGAAGATGATATCTCTTTTCACGAGCGGAAGGCGGCCGCCAGTTTGAATCGCAGCCGGTGCCAGGCAATCACCAGAGACGTGACGGCCAACGCCGTGCCGCCGAGCATCAACGCCAGGACCGCGATATCCCAGGCGGGACGGTGGCGATAGAGCCAGGGCAAGTCGATTGAGTGCAGGCCGTGATAGAGCCAGCGGCTCCAGCGGGCGCCAGTGGCATAGGCGGCGACGAGGCGCCCAGTCTTCAGGTCGATGTAATACATCGAGTTTTCCGGGTCGTTCAAGCGTATGAAGAGGACTGGTAGGGGGCGCTCGTGATGCCGGTCGACATAATAAGACTCGTACTGGCGAACGATGCGGGTTTCAGCCAGTTGGTACGGGCCGGCGGCCCGCGCCACAATGCTGGTAAGACGGCCGGGGTCCACTTCGGAAGCCGGCGGCGCTTGCATCGGGATGATGAGGGAGCGATCACTGGACTGGCGCGCGAGATAGACGGGCTCTCCGGCCACCGTGGTGAGGTCGAGTTGTTTCACCGGAGCGGCCTCGCGAAAGACCTCCGCAGGCGAGTGGAATCGAGAAATGGGGAGCGCGCCTCCGCGCAGAGCGCGGGCGATGCGGCCCGCCGGCCCCACGTCCGATTGCCAGTCGAACGGCTCCATGGAGAGCATCCCGCTGAATACCCATGTGCAGGTGACCAACCCGAAAAACAAGCCGAGAATGGTGTGCCACCTTTTGTAGCCGGCATAAGGGACGCTGGAGCGGCCGCTGGGAAAACGGTATCGCTTTTCAGAGGGGGAGTACAGCAGCAGCCCGACCACCAGGCCGAAGATCGTCATGCCGGTGCCCACGGCCGAGGACCAGACCACGGTCCGGTTCCAGGCGAGCCCATTTTTGCGAAGCGGCGTGAAGTAGAGCCAGTGGGGGATGGCGCCAAAGTACGCGCCGATGCGGGAAGCGCGGGTCGTGTACTGCTCGACCTCGCCGGTGGCTTGGGAAACGTACACCTCTTCGCCATCCGGCCAGGAGAACTTCCAAAGCGGGCGCAGGGCATTGAATTCGCCGCTGACGGTCCATTGATCGGGCCGCGTAATGGCGCCTTCGAATCGGGCCGATGCCGCGGGTTGGCGGGTCCAAGCCGAGGCAACGCGCAGCGCCCAATCGCGCGGGAAATCATCCTGAATCTGGCCGTTATCGGCATATACGAGGAACGCGACATCGCGGAACTCGAAACGATACGCCGGGCGTCCATCGAACATGGCCAGCCGTGCCTGCGTGGGCGGCTCGGTGCTTTCGAGGCGCGCGTAGGCTTCGGCGGGAGAAAGGCGGACGCGGGAAGCATCGAGCGGTTCGGCGCGCAGAAGACGATCCTGAAGACCCACACCGGGATAGGTCCAGTACATGAGCACGATGCCGGAGACAAACCACATGGCGAACAGCACGCACAGGGCGACCCCGAGCCAGCGATGACAAAGGATGGCCCACTTGCGGAAAAAGACGCCGGCGCCCGACATCATGGGCATTCTAACAGGGCTGGTTGCGCCGGCATCTTCTGCCCACATGTGTTGCAAATGTGTTACGTTTAAGTCGGAACTCACCGGCCTCGACCTCTTTCGCGTGTCTGTTCAGCCCTCGCCAGGCTGCGGACTGCGGAAAGAATCCGAAGTGATGGTGGATAAACTGACCACAGTCAGACGGGATCGCATTTCCCGCGGAATCGGGCGGATCTCTCCGGCCGCGATGAGCCGAGTGGATGTCGCCTTGCGGCTCTGGTTGGACCTCCAGGAAACCGCCCGGTGATAGGGTGCCGCCACTTTAGCCTGTCAGTAACTGCCGGTATATAATCTTCGGAAACGGAGGATCACATGAAAGCTGTCCGGATGCTCCTCGCGATCGGCGCCATGGTTTCGACGCCCGTCCTCGCCCAATGGGCCGATCTGAGAACCGCCGGGATTCCCCGGCTGGCGAATGGCAAGCCCAACCTGTCCGCTCCGGCGCCGCGGACGGCCGATGGCAAGCCCGACCTGAGCGGCATCTGGCAAGCCGGACGCGCCGGCCCGGCGGGCCAGTATGGCTACGACTACAACGTGGCTCAGGATTTGCCCCCCGGCGGCATTACTCCGTGGGCCCAGTCGGTGCGCCAGCAGCGCGTGCAGGACTTCCGCAAGGATAGCCCGCTAGCCCACTGCGAGCCCGTAAGCGTGCCTTTCCTCAACTTCCGCGGACTCTCGCGGATCGTGCAAACTCCCGATCTGATCGTGATCTTGTATGAATCGCCCAACAGCCCCCACCGGTCCATTTTTCTCGATGGCCGGGCGCTACCGAAGGAGCCTAGCCCTACCTGGCTAGGCTATTCCGTGGGGCATTGGGAGGGCGACACGCTCGTGGTGCAAACCGTCGGCTTTAACGATTAAGGCTGGTTGGACGTCGGGGGCAACCCCCAGACCGAATCCCTGCGGTTGACGGAGCGGTTTCACCGCACCGATTTCGGACACTTGCAACTCGACGTCACCTTCGACGATCCCAAAACCTTCACCAAACCGTTCACGATCGGCATGACCAAGACCTACACGGCCGATACCGAGATTTTCGAGGATGTGTGCGAGAACGAGCGCGATCGCGGGCATCTGCAGAGTGGGATGAAGCTGTCGCCGCAGACTCTGGCAAGCTATGCCGGCACGTACGAACTCCCCGGGCGGCAGGCAGAAGTCGTGATTTCGGGCGACCAGTTGCTGGTCAAAGACAGCGCCCACGCGCGCGATCAGTTGTTCGTGGCGCGCACGGAGACGGAATTCCTTTCTAGCGTCAGCGAAGACACGGTGGAGTTCGTGAAGGACTCCTCCGGGAAGGTCAGCAGATTTATCCGCAGAGGCGCGAAGGAAGAGCAAGCCGTGCGGAGAAAATAAAAGGTGGTGCAGGCCCCTGGCTAGCCGGCCAGGGGACCGGCCGCAGACGAGGGCGTCCGCCCCACTAACGCGCTACGACTTTCTCCACCGCCTGATTGTCGTACGAATCGGCCACGCGCACGGCGACGGTGTGCTCGCCCGCCGGGGCATCCAGCTTCAGATCGTAGTCGAGCTCGAGAGAATCCGAAAGCCCACCCACTGGCGGAACGACGGTCCACTCTCCGCCATCCAACGAATATTCGGCTTTCTCGACATTGTTCAGGGCATCGGCCGCGTGCCAGCGTACTTGTAGCTGGTTGCCGTTACGCGCCGCTGTCAGGCCGGTGATCTTGGGCGGTGTGTTGTCAATCAGGAAGGGATCGCTTTCCAGGCGCGCGGTGAGCGCTTCTGCCGGCGGGTTGGAAGGCGCATCGGAAGCTGTGACGCGGAGCCGGTATTCTCCGTCGGGAAAAGCGGTTGTGTCCCAGGAGTAATATTTCTCCGCGATCTTGTCCTTCATCGGCTTCCATTCCTTCTCATTGACCCCACGGATCTCAACCGTGTAAACGAGGGAATCGTTGTTGGGGTCTGAGGCCGTCCAACGCGCTCCGATGTATCCCTTGGCGAAGGTCATTGCCGGGGTATTGGTGGCGGGCGTCTCCGGGTTCGAATTATTCGATTCACTGCGAGCGGGCTGGCGTCCGCCGAGTGGGGGGAGAGTCATGATCTGCGCCGGCGTGGCGGTAGCAGGCGCCGGGAACCGGTAGTTCGCCGGGGTGATTTCGATGCGCTCGATGCGCGGTTCTGCATTCTTGGGCAGGTAGGCAACATCTACGGAATCGAGCTCCGGCGAAACCGAACCGGCTGCGGTGAAAGTGGCCTTCCACTGCACGAAGCGCGCAGGCGGCGAAGTAATGCGGGCCCCCTGGGGGCGGGTGACGGCCGCCGACCAGGGGCTCCAGTTCTTCTGCGGCTGATCGAGGTTGCCGCTGCGCGTTTCGATGGAGATCTGGCCGCCGTTCAGGTGGCCCTCGAAGCTGAGCCGGCCCCACTGCGTGTACATGCCTGCATCGAAGACGTCGCTTTCGATGGTGCCTTGCGCTTCCGGCGCGGAATCGATCTCGTACACTTTGCCCACGTTGCCCGTGGCGGCGTAAATCGTGCCATCGGCGCCCGCTTGGAAGGCGGTGACCTGGGTGGTGGGCACCGTCAGCAGCACCGTATATAAAGCGGGCGATTCGATGCGGTAGATATTCCCCCGATTGCCCGCGCCCAGCAGGACGCGGCCGGAGCTGTCGAACGCAATGGCATACACGACATCCTGCGCGTGAGTCCACACGCGCCGCGGCTCACCATTGGGCTCGATGCGATACACATCGCTGCCGCCGCTGATTGTCACAGGCGCCAAGCTGAGAGCCGGCGGAGGGGCCGCCTGCCGGGGGGCCGCTTGTCCGGCAACCGTGATGGCCACTGGCGTGGGCTGGGGAGCCGGAGCGGGCGCCGGCGGCGGAGCGGAACGGCTGCCCACACCTGCTGCATAAATCGAACCATCGGGCGCCAGCGCCACCGCGGTCACTTCCTGCCGCGGCATTTGATACAGCACGAAGCCTTCGCCCGCCGGCGAAATCCGCAAAACCAGCCCGCCCGGCGCCGTGCCTACGATGACGCTGCCGCTGGGGTCGAGCGCCATGGAACGGACATGGGTTTCGTCGCATTGAAAGAAGACTTTCCCTTTACCGTCCGGGGTCACGCGGTGGACTTCACCGGGATCGCCTGTCGCGACGAACAGGTTGTCCTGCCGGTCGAAGGCCAGCGCCCAGATGTATTTCGTTTTGGGGTCGTAAAAGAGTTCGGATTTACCGTTGGCCGAGACGCGATAAACTTTGCCGTCGGGCGCGGTGGCCACGTAAACGCGGTCCTTGGAGTCCACAGCAATGGCGTGGATTTCGAGCGCGTCCCATTCCGCTGCGACGGTGCTTTTACCGTTGGGCGTGACGCGGTAAAGCTTGGCGCCGGTGCCGCCGCCGGCGTAGAGGTTGCCTTTGGAATCGCGCGCCAGCGTCCACAAGTACATGGCTGTGGAGTCGTAATACTCCTTCCAGCGCGGCGCCAGCGTGAGCACGCCGTCGCTGCGCAGCGAGAGGTTTTTGATGGCGCCCTTCTGAAAATCGGCGAAATCGCCTTCCGACCACGTGCGGGTCTGGCCCGCGAACAGAATCGCGGAAAAACAAAAAAACAGCGTAAAAATTCGATTCATTCGTAATTCCGAGCCGCGACCGGAAGGGAGCGGTTTCTAATCTACGTGAATTCGCAGCGAGTAGCTGCCGGTCACCACGTAATCGAACGGCAGAGCCATCTGCTCCGTGGCGGTTTCCGCCGAAGTTACCAGACTACGGTTCGCGGCCCGGCCCGCCTGCATCACGTTCAAGACCGATGTGGGCAAACTCGGCAGCGTCTTGTCATCCAGATAGGCCGTGGGGCTCGATTGTACGAGCGAGACATACAGCTTGTTATTGCTGCGCTCCTGATTCAGCAGCGAAACCGTTTCTCCAAGATCGAGGAAGCGGTTAGCGGCGCTGGCCAGGTTTTGCATGCGGTTCACCGTATCGGCGTCGCTTAGCAGGATGCGGTGATCGCCGCGCGTGATACCTTCCGGAATCTTGATGTTGAATTCGCGCTGCAAGGTGTCGCCGCGGTACGGCCGCAGGAATACTTTCACCGGCACCACGTCTCCGGGCCGCACGTCGGGACTGCCCACCCAGGCGTTTTCAATGGCGGCAATGCGGCGTTCCGGCAGCAGATCCACCGTGACGCTGACGCGCTTCACATCCGGCGTCTTCACATTATTCAGGTACAGCCGGTTGAATTTATCGCCCCACCAGGTGGCCAGCACCATGGGAGCGGGAACTGGTAGTTCGCCAGAAGCCTGCATGGTGGAAAGCGAGAGATTGGTCTGGCCGTTCATTTCCACCTTGCCCGCCAGCCGGTAAGTGGCCTCGTCTGTGAACTCGTTCAGGTCGGAAAGCGTGTTGGCCAGGGTCATCATCATGAGTTGAGGCGTCCACTTCTGGTGCACGAACACGTTGAAATGGAAATCCTTCTCCCGAGCCGTGCTGCCGTCATCCTTGAGCGCGCGCACTTGCACACTTACCGGAATCATTTTCGATTCGGCGCCTAAAGCGCCCATGATGCCGCTATGGCGATCCTGGTGGAGCGCGCCCACGATTTCGGTGGCGTTTGCCATTTTGTTCGGCTGATACTGCGAGGCCAGCGTCATCAGCACTTCGCCCTTGCTCATCGGAATATCGACCGGTCCCAGATTAAAGAAAGGATGGCCGAACGCCAGCACGCGTTTGCCGTCGTTATAGGTCACGGTGCCGAGGCCGGTGACACTCATATCGCCATCCACGAGCACGCCTGCGACCGCTTCGCCCGGGTTGAGCGAATGCTCCCAGCCGGGCGCGGGCTTGTTGGTCTTGATCGCGCTGCCCGCTCCGCCGCTTTGCACCGCGGTAATCCCGAGCTGACGCAACACCGGCGTGAATTCGTTGAGCACGTTTTCGTTGAACCCGGAAAAAGTTAACGGCGCTTCGATGGGCACCATCATGGGGTTCTGTTGGAGCAGGCTGGGAGAAGCTCCCGCGGCTACCAGTTGCGCCAGCATCGAATTGGGCAGCGCCATGGCCGTTTTATCCGCCGCAATCTTGTCCGGCGTCTTGGCGTCCTGTGGGCGGGATTGATCGAGATCGTTGATTTCGAGCATTTCCTCAATCGGCGTGATTCCGCAAATCGCATCCGGCGAAAAGACGCTGAGCCGCAGCGCTACCGCGCCCACCAGCTTGCCATCGATGTAAACGGGGCTGCCGCTCATGCCGCCCGCCACGTTGGTGCGCGCGGCCTTACCGCCCATCTTGGCAATGATGACATCCTGGTTCGGCCCCCATTGGTCTTTCCAGCGGCCGATGATTTCCAGTGGGATCGGTTCTGCCTCGGTTCCTTGAAAGACGGTCCAGGCGGTAGCCTTCATGCCAGGCCGAAGGTCTTTCAAATGCATGATCTCGATGGGACCCGATTTCGGACGAACGGGACGGGCGGCAGGCGCTTCTGCCGCAAAGAGACACGACGCCGCGGCCGCGAAACCGAGCGAAAGCGCGGCGATTCGCATTTTCATTGGGTTAACTGCTCCAGTTAATATTATTGTACACCCCGGTTTTCGGTCTCCTCAGTCCTTAATATCGGTAGAATCGGCGAAAAGCGCCTTCCGCAGTAGACCGATCTGCCCGCCGTGATAGGCAAAATGTTGCACGATCCCGTGGCCCAGATGGTAGAAATCGTATTGCCGGCCGGGGACGATTTCCCGAAGGCGCGCGTCGTCGAGTTGCTCGATGCCCACGGCGAAGCGCTCGCCGTTTTGAAATAGCCGATCGACGGCTGCGCCCCATGCTTCGGGGCTATCGTCGGTAGCCACCGGCCAGTCTCCAGGCGTGCCGACCAGTTTCGGCATAGGAACCCCAGCGATCGCGTCGAAGGCGGCGTTCACCCAGGCATCCAGGTGGAGAACCAGTTCCCAAATGGTGTGCGCAGCCGCCACCGGCCAGGCGAAGGCCTGCTCGGCGGTGACGCCCTCCAGCAGATCGCGCAGGGGAGACCCATGCCAAGGGTCACCCGTCAGCGCCTGCCGGATCTGATTGGCGATGCGATGAGATTCAGAATTCATCGGCGGCTACCCATGGATTCGGTCTTCCGTAGTATAGACGACGGCTGGAATTGCGATGGGAGTGCTTCTCCCGGCTTCGTTACCAGGGGGATACGCCAATGAGTTTCAGCCCTAGTTCCGAAAGCACGGCAGGCTCGCCCGGCTCAGGATCCAGTTGTCCGGGCAAACCGCGCCACTGATCGGGCGCTCGCTTCGTCAGCCACCAAGCCTTCATCGACTGCCGCAGTTGGGCGCTATCGTTAGGCTGCATGGTGACGAAGGCGCCGACTCTGGGGCGGCCCGATAAATTGATTGCGCTGCCGTGCGGTAACCGGGTTGACCACAGGATTACATCGCCTGCATTGCCTTCCACCTGCGCCGTTTGCCAGTGATCCAACCCGGGATTGAAGAAATCAAAATCATCCGCTTGCGCATAGCGTTTCAGCCAACAGTCCAGGTTTTGATAAACCTGAGGCAGACACTGGAAACCGCCTCCATTGCGCCGGACGTCCGTCAACAACACGACGGCCTGCAACGAAGGTGGCCCCGGCGCTCTCGGATCGGTGTCCCAGTGAATATTGCCATAATTGATGGCTGGCGCGTTCCAGCGTACCGGAGGCCGGAAAATACACCGGTTGATATCGACCGTAAGGCGCGTGGTACCGAAGAACTCCGCGAAGACCTCGTAGAGATTCGGGCACTGCCGGATGTCCCACAATGACTGGGCGTGATGCATCGGAACAACGCCATCGAGCAGGGGATCGCTGCCGTACCATGTCGCGCTGTCACCGAGATCGGCGCCAATGAAGTGGGCAATTTCCCGAACTGCCCTGTCCGTGATGCTTTGAGTGACAACCTTCCGTATGACCATGTAACCCTTGGTCCGGAATTGCTGCCGGTCAGGATCGCGAATCCAGCGACACACTCGGATGAACCTCCTTACAAAGACCCGAGATCCGGATAATTCACTACACAGGCGAGGACTTAAATCCGGGACATTTCAGCGATGGTGCAGCGGCCGGGCGCAGGCCGGTCCGGCACGGACTAGCGATGATCAGGGGTGTTTGGCGGGCAAAAAGCGACGGAAAGCGAAGCATTTGGGTGGCGAGCTCTCCGGGCGTGTTCCGGCGGTATAACCTTTCGTCGAAATCCGCCATACTGGTTGCTTAGGCTCTCATGGTTCCCCAAGAAATCGAGGCAATTGTAGGCGGTTATCACGGCGACGCATTCCGCATTTTGGGCCCGCACGGCATCCGCAAAAAGAGCGGGCAGATTCGGTGGGAGGTGCGCGCGTTTCTCCCTCAGGCGGAGTCGGCAGAAGTGGTCTGCGGCGCACAAGTATGCGCTATGGAGAAGCACCACTCGGCCGGGTTTTTCGTGGCAGGCATGAATGGTGACGTGGCGCGGTACACGATTCGCACACGTTTGTGGGACGGACGCGAAGTCGAATTGGAAGATCCCTACCGGTTTCCGCCGCAACTTTCGGATACCGACCTGCACCTGCACGGCGAGGGCACGCTGAACGAAGCTTACAAGAGCATGGGCGCGCACCTGGGCTGTTCCGAAGGTATTGCCGGAGTGCGGTTCGCGGTTTGGGCGCCCAATGCCGAGAATGTCACGCTGGCAGGCGAGTTTAACGATTGGGATATCCGCCGCCATCCAATGCGCCGGCGCAATGGCGGCGTCTGGGAGATCTTTATTCCTGGGCTCGCCGAAGGAGCAGCATATAAGTACAACATTAGGTCGCGTATTGCCGGGTACCAGCAACTGAAATCGGATCCCTACGCTTTCTACTGCGAGACGCCCCCCAAATCGGCCTCGCTAGTGTGGGACACGACCAAGTATGAATGGAACGATGCGGCCTGGATGGAATCGCGGGGCCGCACCGACTGGCTGCGCGCACCGGTGGCGATCTACGAAGTGCATTTGGAATCCTGGCTGCGCGCGCCGCAAGGCCAGCCGTTGAGCTACCGGGAGTTGGCGCTAAAGCTGGTCCCGTATGTGAAGCAAATGGGGTACACCCATATCGAGTTGTTGCCCATTATGGAGCATCCGTTCTCGGGCTCCTGGGGGTACCAGATCATCGGCTATTTCGCGCCCACTTCACGGTTCGGCACTCCCGACGATTTCAAGTTTTTTGTCGACGCGTGCCACCAGGCTGAGATCGGCGTGATCGTGGACTGGGTGCCGGCGCACTTTCCCAAAGATGCGCATGGGCTGGCGTTCTTCGACGGAACCGCCCTGTACGAGCATGCCGACTGGCGCAAGGGCGAGCACAAAGAATGGGGAACGCTGGTGTTCAACTTTGGGCGCAACGAGGTGCGCGGATTTTTGATCTCGAACGCGCTGTTCTGGCTGAAGGAATATCACATCGATGGGTTGCGGGTGGATGCGGTGGCCTCCATGCTCTATCTGGATTATTCGCGGAAGGCCGGCGAGTGGCTTCCCAACCAATATGGCGGCAATGAAAACCTGGAAGCCATCGATTTTCTGCGGCGGTTTAACACGCTGGCGCACACGGTGCCGGGCGTATTCACCGTAGCCGAGGAATCCACGGCGTTTGCGGGAGTCTCCAAGCCCGTTTACCTGAACGGCTTAGGCTTCACCATGAAGTGGAACATGGGGTGGATGCACGACATGCTGGATTATTTCGCCAAAGACCCGGTTTATCGCAAGTACGTGCACAACCACATCACGTTTGGTTTGCTCTACGCGTTTCATGAGAATTTCGTGCTGCCCATTTCACATGATGAGGTGGTCCACGGGAAGGGGTCGCTGCTGAACAAAATGCCTGGGGATGAATGGCGGCAGTTCGCCAACGTCCGCGCTTTCCTGGCGTTCATGTGGGCGCATCCCGGCAAGAAATTGTTGTTCATGGGGCAGGAAATCGGGCAGCGCGAGGAGTGGAATTACAATACCGGCATCCGTTGGGAGTTGCTGGAGTTCGATTATCATCGCAAGCTGCAGGCGCTGGTGCGCGAGTTGAACCGGCTGTACCGCGCGAATGCGCCGATGTACCAGGTGGATTTTCACCATACCGGCTTCGAGTGGGTCGATTTTCATGACGCCGACCATTCGGTGATCGCTTTTATGCGCCGCGCCGAAGATCCGGAGGATTTTTTGCTGTTTTGCTGCAATTTCACACCGGTGGTGCGGCAAGGGTACGAATTCGGAGTGCCGGAAGCGGGCTTCTACGAAGAGATTCTGAACACGGATTCGGAGTTGTTCGGCGGCAGCAATGTCGGGAATGGCGGGTTGCTCTCATCGCAGCCGGTTCCCAAGCACGACCGGCAACATAGCATTACAGTCACGCTGCCGCCGCTGGCGGTGCTGATCTTTCGCAGGCGATAGTCAGAATTTCACCGCAGAGGCACAGAGGCGCGGAGAAATTCTAAAAGCAAAAGGCATGCTGAAAACAAAGCGCAGAGGGGGCAGAGACGGCAGAGGAAATCTGCATGGCTAAGTACGACGCCATCGTTATCGGGGCGGGGCACAATGGGCTGGTTACGGCGGCTTACCTGGCGCGAGCGGGCAAGAAGGTTCTCGTGCTGGAACGCCGCGAGTTAGTGGGTGGCTGCGCCGTTACCGAAGAGATCTGGCCGGGGTATCGCGTCTCTACCGGAGCATATCTTTCGAGTCTCCTGCAGGAGCGGATCGTGCGCGAACTCGATCTGCCCCGCTACGGCTACCAGGTCGATGCCAAAGACCCGGCGTTCTTCTCGGCGTTCCCCGATGGGCGGCACTTTTTCATGTGGCAGGACCGGGCCAAGACCCTGCCCGAGATATCCAAGTTCTCGAATCACGACGCGCAGGTCTATCCGGCGTATGAGGAGCAACTCGAGCGTATCTCGCAAGTAGTCGAGTCGCTGCTGCTCACCACGCCCCCGCAGTTCCCGCCGCGTGGCGTGCTGGATTTCGCCGACTACCTGCGAACCGCGGCTCGGCTGCGCGGGCTCGGCGCGAAAGATATGGTGGCGTTAGTCAAGATTTTCACGGCGAGCGCCGCCGAATTTCTGGACGAGTGGTTCGAATCGGAACAGGTTAGAGTGACGCTCGCCACGGACGGTGTGATCGGGGCGAATGGAGGCCCGCGCTCGCCGGGCACCGCCTACATTTTGCTGCATCACTGCATGGGCGGCGTGGGGGGACATCGTGGTCTCTGGGGATTCGTGCGCGGTGGTATGGGCGCGGTATCGGAGGCGATGGCGGCGTCGGCGAAGGCTCATGGGGTCACTATCCGGACGGAAGCGCCTGTACAAAAAGTGCTGGTGCGGTCGGGACGCGCCTATGCGGTGTTGCTCGAGACGGGAGAAGAAATCGACGCTGCACTCATCGCCTCCAATCTCGATCCCAAGGTGACTTTCCTGCGCCTGCTCGAGCAAAAGGATCTCGAACCCGATTTTGTAGCTGCCATCCAGCGCTTTCGGATCGAAGGGACCAGCGCGAAAATCAACCTGGCATTATCGGGCTTGCCCGAATTCAAGGCCTATCCGGGCGCGCCCGGCCCGCATCACCGCGCTACCATGCATATCTGTCCCAGCATCGAATATGTGGAGCATGCCTGGGACGACGCCAAGTATGGCCGTCCTTCTGAACGCCCGTTATTGGAACTGACCATCCCCACCATGTACGATCCCACGCTCGCGCCGGCGGGACGGCACATCATGGGCATCTTCCTGCAGTACGCGCCCTATACGCTCCGCGAAGGCACCTGGGACGAATTGCGGGAGCCGTTCGGAGATCGCATCATTAACCTGATTGAAGAATACGTTCCCAACATCCGCTCGATTGTCGAGCACTGTCAGGTATTGACGCCGCTCGATCTGGAGCGCCGCTTCGGGATTACGGGCGGCAACATCTTCCATGGGGAGATGAGTCTCGATCAGATGTTTGTCATGCGGCCGGTAGCCGGGTGGGCGCGGTACCGGACCCCCATTGCCGGATTGTTCCTATGCGGCTCGGGCGCGCATCCCGGCGGCGGCGTCATGGGTGCTCCGGGATATAACTGTGCGCGTGAAATGCTGAAAAAGCAATAATAGGAGCATGTCGTCGGGCTTGATCCCCCTGTTTCCGCTGCAAGTCGTTGTTTTTCCCGGCACGCCGTTGCCGCTCCATATCTTCGAGGAGCGATACAAGGAAATGGTCGGGAATGCCATTCGCGACAACTCCGAGTTTGGAATTGTGCTGGCGCGCGAGGACGGCATCGTGAATGCCGGCTGCACGGTGGTGGTGGAGAAGCTGACCGAAATGTTCCCCGACGGGCGCATGAACGTGATCACGCGCGGCAAGCGGCGTTTCGAGGTGATCTCGCTCAACGAAGAGAAATCGTATTTGCAGGCGGAGGTCAAGTTCTTCGAAGATGACGATTTCCGCCCCGCTCCGCCGGAACTCCGGCAAGAAGCTCTGACGCACTATCGCGATCTGAGCCAGTTGGGGGCTGCCCGCGAGGTTCCCGATCTGGATGAGCAAGACCCGCACCTCAGCTTCCAACTGGCCCAGGCCGTGCCCGACGTGAATTTCCTGAGCCTACTGCTGCGGCAGCGTTCCGAAACCGGTCGCTTGCGGGAATTGAACGAATACCTGGCGCAATACATTCCGAAACAGAAGACGATTGAGCGCGTCAAATCTCTCGCTCCGACCAACGGCTACGGCGGTAAGCACGTGGAGATCTAGGCCATGCTTCTGGGGGTCCGGCCGGAAAGGAAGCGGCTGCGCAGTTCGATATCTTTCACGCTTTCGGGCACGCTGCACGCTTCCGCTTTGGCATGGGTCATGATCGGGCCGGTTTTGACACGCGCTCCAGCGAATCTTTACGACCAGGAGATCCGGCCGCACCAGGAGAAGATCATCTGGTACAGCCTGAAAGATCCTCTGCCGGACATTTCACCTGCGGAGCGGGTCCTCGCTAAGCGGCCGCCGCGGGCTCGAACGAAATCCTCACAGGAATTGGTGGCCGGGGCGCGGGAGTTGGCGCGCGCTCCACAGTTAATCTGGACGCCGGCTCCGGCGATCGATCAGCAGCGGGTGCTGCCTTCGCCGAACCTCGTGGTCCTCGGACCGCCGGCGCGGCCGCAGTCGCGGGCTTTTGCCCCGCCCCAAGAGTCGCGTTCGGAACCTGCGCCTCCGGTGCTGGCGTCCGCGCCGGAACTGACCGTCGCTACAGACAATAGTCGAGCCGCTCTCAATGCGTTGCCCCCGCTGCAGGCGGCCCGCCGAACCTTTATTCCGCCGGTCGAAGCGGCGCACGCACCCGTACCAGAACCTGCGAGTTTACCTACTGCGCCTGCGATCCGCGAGACGGCCTCGGTGACCAACCCGGAGCTTCTCTCAATGGCCAAGGCGGTACGTCCGTTCCGCGCGCCGGCAGCGGACGACCCTCCGGCTCCGCCGGTTCCCCAGCCGCTCACTCCGCCGCCGGCAGCGTCTACAGACAAACCTCCCACGCCTTCACTAGCGATCGTAAGCCTGTTTCCCTCCCGCAGCCCGGAACCGGTAGTCCCGAAACAATCGCAGGAGGCGGGTTTCTCCGCTGGTCCGCAACCGCGACTGGAAGGCGATACCGGCGCGGCGCCTGGCCAACTCAGCGTCCCCGGTCTATACGCGCGCAGCAGCACGGCCGATCCGGCGAGAGCGCTGCTGGCTAGCCTGGGCCCCGCATCGCGAAAGGATCTGACCATAACCGCTGGCGCTAGTCCGGCCCCGCACTCGCAGTCCCCGAAGGAAACGCCGCAGCCCGGCCCTCTACCGAGCCCGCCGGAGGGCCACTTCAGGGATCGACTGGTGTACACGATTGCTATCCAGATGCCCAACGTCACCAGTTACTCCGGGAGTTGGATTGTGTGGTTCGCCGAACGAGATCCCGTAACCGGCGAGGTTGCGCCGAATCTGAAGGCGCCCTTGCCCGTACGGAAAGTCGATCCCAAATATCTTCCTTCGGCGATGGAAGAGAAAGTGGAAGGCAGGGTACGGCTGGCGGCGGTCATTCGCAAAGATGGCCACGTGGATACGGTCGAGGTGCTGCGCGGGGTCGACATGCGCCTTGACCGGAGCGCCGAAGAAGCGCTCGCCAAGTGGGAATTCGAACCTGCGACGCGCAACGGCTCGCCGATCGAGGTGGATGCCGTCTTCGAAATCCCTTTCCGCCTCGCCCCGAAGTTGCCCCGTTAGTTCGATGCGCCAGCACCTGATTGTTGATGCCGACGACACACTTTGGGAAAACAACATCTATTTCGAGCGTGCTTTTGACGAGTTCGTCGAATTTTTGGGCCATTCCCGTCTGACCGCGGCGGAGATTCGCGCGGTGCTCGACGAAATGGAGGAAGCCAACGCCAAGATCCACGGCTACGGCTCGCTCAACTTCGGCCGCAACCTGCGCCAATGCTATGAACATCTGGCTGAGCGCCAAGTGCGCGAGGAAGACCTGAAGACTGTAATGGGGTTTGCCGAGCGCATCCTGGAGTGCCCCATGGAAGTGATCGCCGGAGTGCCCGAAACGCTCGAATACCTATCGCTGCGGCACGATCTCACCCTGTTCACCAAAGGCCATCCCGAGGAGCAGAAATTAAAGGTGGAGCGCTCGGGCCTGGGCGGCTTCTTCCATCACACCGCCATCGTGAAGGAAAAGGACCCCGCAGCGTATCGCAAGCTGGTGGAAGAGCGCGGCATGGATCCAAGCCGCACGTGGATGATCGGCAACAGCCCCAAATCCGACGTAAACGCCGCGCTCGATGCCGGGTTAAACGCGGTATTCGTTCCCCACGCCCACACCTGGGTATTGGAGCGCCAGGAGATCCGCAACGGCCGGGGGCAACTGCTGATGTTGGAACGTTTCACTGATTTGCGGAACCACTTCTGAAGTCCGGTTCAGTTTTTCTTTTTTCCGCCGAGTATCCCGTTCAGGAGCCCGCCGACGGTTTTACCGAGTTCGCCTTTGTTGCCGGTGAACTGCTGGATTTTCTGTTCGGCGATGCTCTTGACATCGGGCCGGAACACCGGGTCCGACGACGTACCGGTAATGAGGAAAGGCACGCCGGTATCGCCCTTTTGTCCGAGGGCAGCCATAATATTCCCCGACGTGTGCAGCGTGGCGCGCATTTTGAAATCGAGTGCGTGGCTCGGGCTCACCGTGCCGCCACCCGTCAGGTTGCCGATGCTGGGCACAACGAGTTGCAGGTTGTCGATGGTGCTGCCTTCCGGAGCGAACCGGACATTGGCGCTCAAGGACTGAATATCGGTGTTCGGCCCTCCCTGTATGCCTGCCAGCGTCTCGATAGCCGCCATTTTGGCGCCCATGTTGAAGCCGGCCAAACGCGTGTTGCTGAGGCCTACGGAGCCACTGGTCACCAGACGATCTATTGGGCCTGCCATCGTCAACCTGGCGCTGGCGGTTCCGCCTTGCAGGGAAGAGCCCATCGGAAGGACGAAGTCCATCGCCGGCAGGAAGGCCTCCAGTTCCGGCACCGCCATGTTCGGGCCGGAAAACAGCAGGTTCAGAACCGCGGATTCGGGCTGCAGGGTGTAGGTTCCCGTCAGGGTGGCGGGCGCGCTGCCGAAGTGCACATCGCCGCGCCGCAGTTCCCAGGAGCGCTTGTCGAGATCGTGCTGCGCGGCGAATTCGAATGTGAGGGGCCGCGTCGCGGGCGAACCGGCCTTCACCAGGCGAAGCTTCTCGGCCGTCAAGCGCCCGTTCACCTGCAGCGCCCGGCCGTTCGACTGGCCGGAGCCATCGAACGAAACCAGGCCAGCGATTCCTGTCGCGGGCGCAACCAGGCCGGATGAGGCGAGATCCAATTGCGCTAATTTCAGAGTGGCGTCCACCGGCGTGCGGATTACATCCGCCGCCTCCAGGGGACCGGCCTTGCCGTCCAGGTTCACTTGGCCCCCGCCCACAACCTTTGCGGCGAAAGAAAACGGGAAAACCGAGCTGGCGGAAAAGTCGCTCACTTGCAGGTTCACGTTTTCCAGCACGAGCGGCTTGGCGCGAAGCTGGCTCATAGAAAAGCGTCCGTTGCTGATCTTGACCAACTTCGCCGTGATTTCCGGAGACGCGCTCGCGGGAGCCGGCTTTCCAGCAGGCGCAGCCTTGGATGTAACGCCCAGGGTTGAAAAATTCCAATCTCCGGCCGCATTCTGCAATAGCGCAATCTCCGGTTGCTCGATGGTCAGGCCAGTGACGTTCAACTGATGGGAGAACAAGAGCGGCCAGAGTTCTACACCAACATGCAGAGATTTTGCGTGCAGAAAAGCGGTACGGCTGAAAGCCGGATCATCCGCTACGGAGAGGTCATCTGCTGTGAGTCCGCCGGAAAGGATCGAAGCACTTAGGTTGCCGACGGTCACCTGGCGGCCCAAAGACCGGCTCAAGCTGGATTCCAGAGTTGGCCGGAACTGATTCGCGTTCACCAGGAACGGCAGAGCGACAATCAGAACCAGCAAGAGGACGACTGCGAGCCCGGCGTACTTGGCGACGCGCATAGAAACTCTCATGCCAACGTCCGCGCCACCTTTCCCAACCGCACGGCGTTCTCCATGAGTTTCAGCCCGTGGTCCCCTTCCGCCGTCAACAGCGACTCGGGGTGGAACTGGACCGCCTCAACGGGGAGGTCCTTATGGCGCACCCCCATGATAACGCCGTCGTCCGTTTCAGCGGTAATTTCAAGGCACGCCGGCAACGTTTCGCGGCGGGCATAGAGGGAATGATAGCGGCCCACTTGAAACTCGGCGGGCAGGCCTTCGAAGACGCCAATCCCGCGGTGCCGGACCGTCGAGGGCTTCCCGTGCATGGGATAGTCCAGTACGCCCAGTTCGCCACCAAACGCCTCGACAATGCCCTGCAACCCGAGACACACGCCGAACACAGGCACGCCCAAACGCACGGCCGTCTTTACCAGTTCCGGCACCCCGAAATCTACGGGCCGGCCGGGACCAGGAGAGATCAGGATCAAGCTGGGCGCCACCCGCGAGATCAGTTCCGGGGGAAAGCCGGCACGGTACGTCACCACGTCCGCGCCGGTTTGCCGGGCATAATTCGCGAGCGTGTGGATGAAGCAATCGTCGTTGTCGGCGAGGAGCAGTTTCGCTCCGGCTCCAGGCATTTCGGTTTCGGGGTTAGCCTCCACGGCGATCTCTTGTGCGGCTCCCAAGGTACGGAAGAAGCCGGTAGCCTTCAGCCGCGTCTCGCGCTCTTCCATCGCGGGAATCGAATCGTAGAGCAGGGTTGCGCCGACCGGATACGAAGCCATGCCATCGCGCAGGTAAGTGGTGCGAATCAGAATGCCGGTATTGATATCGCCGTTGAGCGACAGCATCCCGACGGCGCCGCCGTACCAGCCGCGCGCGTCCTTCTCCAGAGTTTCGATGGTTTGCGCCGCGGCCTTTTTAGGAGCTCCGATTACGGTGACCGCCCACATGTGGCTCAGGAACGCGTCCAGTGCGTCGAAGCCTTCCTGAAGGATGCCCTCCACGTGATCCACTGTATGGAACAGGCCGGCGTACGATTCGATCAAACGCCGCCCGAGGACTCTCACAGTGCCTGGCTCACAGACGCGCGACTTGTCATTGCGGTCCACGTCCGTGCACATGGTCAATTCGGATTCTTCTTTGGTCGATTTCAGCAGTTCACGGATATTGTCGGCGTCGCGCAGTGGATCGCCGGTGCGCTGCGCGGTGCCGGAGATCGGACAAGTCTCTACCCGCTGTCCTTCCACGCGTACGAACATTTCGGGCGATGCCCCTACCAGTTGTTCTTCGCCGAACTGCAGGTAAAACTCGTAGGGGCTGGGATTGGCCCTTTGGACACGCTCGAATAACTCCGATGGCTTTCCCGAGTAAGGTGTTCGGAATGTCTGCCGAAGAACCACCTCGTAGTAATCGCCGCGGCGCATCCCTTCCCGCACCTTCTCCACGTTGGCCATATACTCTTCGGGAGCGTGATCGGAGACGATCGGCCCAGGGGCGCGCTTGGCGGGGCGCGATAGTTTTTCGCTATCCCGCGGCAAGCCTTCGGTCGAAATGCCCGCCTGCGAGAAGTCGTATTGGTATCGCTCGATCTGTTCCTTCTTGCGATCCATGAACCAGACGTCATCGCAGAGAAACAGGTGCAGATCCTTGTGCCCGGAGCGGGGCAGTTTTTTCTCGATCGGTTCGAACTGGAATAACAGATCGTAGCCGAAGGCGCCCACCAGGCCGAGGCGCGAATCTTCCTCGCCGCGGAACTCTTCAATCAGCGCTCGCAAGACCGAAAAAGCCGAAGGCTGCTTGCTGCGTTCCTCTTCGGAGAAGAGCGCCGCCAGGGGTTTCAAACGGCCGCGCAGGAGCTTCGGCTGTAACTCGAATTCATCCCAGTGCGGATGGCCGGCCAGCACGGGCGCCAGCATTTCCAGTATTTTTTCACCGCGCTGGTTTAGAGGCCGAAGTTGCACTTCGCGGTCATAGGAGATGATTTCCAGCGGCGGGCAGGTGGAGGCGATATCCCAACGCGAATACCTCCCGGGATACTCATATCCCGAGGAGAGATAGATCCCACGGTGCCGGTCCAGATCGCGCAACAGGTGCTTCAGGCCCCTTCGATAATTGGCCTTGGTAACTGTGCGCGTGACTTCGATCCCGTGAGGAGTTTGATAGCGGTATGCGCGCATTTGGGTAGCCTCTGGGAATTTGTACTTCAGAATAGCATGCGGGCGCGACGCCGCTCCAACTCAAAGTGGTGCTTATGCCGGCACGAGCGCTTCCAGCCGCTCGCGAATCTCTCCCGCCAGATCAGCGGCCCGGCTTAAATCGTGTCCGGCGCCTTCCACAGCCAGCAGATCCGTGGCCGCGGGAATCAGCGACATCGCATCGCGCAACACCTCAATGGAACCAAACGGATCGCCAGTGCCATGGACGAAAAGCGCCGGTATGCGCAGTTCGGGGAAAAAAGCCGTCCGCTTGTTCTCCGGCTGCTTTGGCGGGTGCAGCGGATAAGAGAGCAGAAGCAAGGCTGCGGCGAGGTCCGGTTTCGTAGATGCCAGCATGGCGGTCTGCCGGCCGCCGTACGAATGTCCTCCCGCGAAGACGAGGCCCGGGACCATTCGGCGCATGACGGCCGTAATCCGTTCGATGCCTTCCCGATCGCGCGCGGCGCCTGCAGGAAAGGGCGGCCCCTTGGGTTTTTCCTGCCGGAACGGCAGGTCGTATCGCAGCACCAGGTAGCCGGCGCTTTCAAAGGCGCGCGCCAGACGGGCCAGCAGGGGGGCCTGGCAGTTCGATCCAGCCCCGTGAGTCAGCAGCAGCGCGTTTCCGTTCGCGGTCTCCGGCTGGTGCAATACACCACGGACGCCGCTCTGCTCGAACGGCTCTTCCATTTACTCTTTCTTCTTGAGCCGACTGTCGTTGTCCGCGATAAACTGGCGGATTTCATCCGCCATTCCCAGCAGTTTGTCCCACTGCTCGCGGTACAAGGTGACGGGAAAACGCCCCAAACCGTAAACCGAAAGGGCCCCCTTCTCGCTGACCTTGAGGGACGTCTGGCCGCGGGGGCGCTTCAGCGCTTCGTTCTCAGCGCGCAGCCGATCAAGTTCGGCTTGCATCTCTTCTGGGCTTGGCATAGTCGATAGCTTCAGTCATACCACAATAAGGCGCGTGCTACGCTGAAACTCCTGCCGCATGCCCCGATTTGATGCCATTCTTTTCGATTTCGATGGTGTCCTGCTGGATAGCGAACCGCTGCACTGCGCCTGCTGGGCAGAGGTGCTGGCGCCCTTCGGTGTAACTCTCGAATGGGAGGTTTACTGCGAACGCTATCTGGGCATGGACGATCGCGAAATGATTCGCCAGATCGCCGCCGAGGCTGCTCGGCCCCTCCAGTGGGAAGCGCTCTTTGCGCAGTACCCGAACAAGAAGAAACTGTTCCAAGCGCGGATGGAGAAACCGCCGTTTCCCGCGGGGGTGGCGGATTTGCTGGATCGGCTGAAGCGGGAGTACCGTTTGGCGGTAGTCAGTTCGAGCGCACGCGACGAGATTGAGCCACCGCTGGTCCGCGCCGGCTTGCGGCAACATTTCGGGGTCCTGGTGACCGGCGGCGATACACCCCGCCACAAGCCCGCCCCGGATCCGTACCTCCGCGCTGCGGCTCTTCTCGGCGCGCGCACACCGCTCGTCGTGGAGGACTCACCTGCCGGCATCGCCAGCGGACAAGCCGCGGGCTTTGAAGTGCTGGCGGTGCAGAACGCGGCCGATATGCCGCGCCTGCTCGCGGAGCGCCTCTCAGGCGGCCTTGCGGCGGGTTGAGCGCTTTTTCGTGGGCGTGACTGTTCCGCGCTTTTTTCGCTGCTGCGCCGCACTGTGCGCCTGCTTCGAAAGCGCTTGGTGCGAGGCTGCGCTGTGCCCCTCGCGCTTCAACGCCTGGCTCACTGCCCGCGACCGTTTCGCGGAGGGCTTCTTCCGGCCTTCGCCGCTTTGACCCTTCGCATAATCGCGCTCCGCTTGCTTCCGCGTTTGCGGCGAAGTTCGGCCTTCCTTCGGGGGCGGCAACGGCACTCCCGCCCGCCGCGCTTTTGATAGGCCGATCGCAATGGCCTGCTTGGTGGAACGCGCGCCGTGCTTCCCTTCGCGGATGTGCTCGATTTCCTCGCGGACGAATTCGCCCGCTTGCGTGGTGGGCGCCTTGCCCTCGCGCGCATCCAGGCGTGCTCGTTCGAGCGTCTTCTTTTCCGGCATAACCAACTTACCCGAGCAACGCCCGCGCCATCGTGCGGAAACCGTCAACTACGACGCCCGCGGTTCCGCAAGTAGTCCTCCAGCGAGATAGCGCCGGGTTGAACTTGCGGTCGTGCCGCTATACGTCCTGTATGACAATGAGGATTGAATCGGACGCCGGGAAACAGTAGTGCACGTAGTACCAGCAGTAGCGATGAAGAAGAAATCATCCGCATCCTCTCAGCCCGTAAAGCTAGTAACCAGGAAAGCCGAGGATATTGTCAATAAGCCGCTCACTCGCCAACAAAGAGCAGTGCTCAAACGCCTCAAGGCGAGGCCCGATTCGCACATTGACTACTCCGATATCCCCCAGCTAACCGACAAGCAGCTTGCGCAATTCCGCCGTACTCCGAAGGTCCTGATCGCAGCCCGCCTGGACCGCGAGGTTTATGATTGGCTCAAGCAGTTTGGGCAAGGGTACTCGACGCGTATTAACAGCACCCTGCGCGCGGTCATGAGTAAGTCGCGCTGACTAAGGCTACCCGCGCCATCGTGCGGAAACCGTCAACTGGTACCCTGAAGGAACAAGGAATCTTTCGTGGCACCCTCCCTATCGCAAAAGTCCGCCGGCGAGCAGTTCCGTGGCGCGCTGCCCCTCTTGCGGGAGCTGGTGCTGCCGCGCCGCGGCCTGCTGTTTTTCGGCATGTTCCTCATGGTGATCAACCGGGCGGCGGCGCTCGTCATTCCAATCTCGGTTCGCTACCTCGTAGATAACATCATCGGGAAGCGGCAGATCCAGTTGCTAACGCCCCTGGTAATCGCGGTATTCGCCGCCACGATGTTGCAGGGCGGTACCTCGTTTACCCTTACGCAATTGCTCTCTAAGGAAGCGCAGCGTCTCATCGCCGAATTGCGGCGCAAGGTACAGGAACACATCGGGCGGCTGCCGGTGGCTTATTATGACGCCAATAAGGCGGGCGCGCTGGTCTCGCGCATCATGAGCGACGTAGAAGGCGTACGGAACCTGGTCGGCACCGGCCTGGTGGAGTTCGTCGGCGGCCTGCTGACAGCCCTGTTTTCTCTCATCTTTCTGCTCCGCATCAGCGCGGTGCTCACCTCTACCGCCCTGTTCTTCATCCTGGTGTTCAGCTTCACTTTGAGAGTGGCGTTCAAACGGATCCGGCCGATCTTCCGCGAGCGCGGCAAAATCAACGCTGAGGTCTCGGGCAGGCTCACCGAATCGTTGGCCGGCGTGCGGGTGGTGAAGGGCTATCACGCGGAAGCCTCCGAGGCGCGCGTTTTCTCCGGCGGAGTGGAACGGTTGCTCCAGAATGTAATCAAATCCTTGACTGCCGTCTCGCTGATGAGCCTTTCATCGGTCGTGATGATGGGCTGCGTTTGGGCGCTGGTGATGTATGTGGGTGCGCGGCAGATCTTCAGTCACTCGCTCACATTGGGCGGTCTCATGAGCTTCACCGCGCTACTCGCTTTCCTGGTCGCACCCATGTTTCAGGTTGTCGGCATCGGCACGCAGATTACCGAAGCCTTGGCCGGCCTCGACCGTACTCAGGAAGTGCTGCACGAAAAACCAGAGGACGAAGATCACAAACGTGCCGTAAAGATTGGCGCCGTGGAAGGTAACATCGCCTTCGAAAATGTATCTTTCGCGTACGATCCGGGTAAGCCTGTGCTGCATGAGGTCAGCTTCGCCGCGCGGCCGGGCACGGCCACAGCGCTGGTGGGACCCTCCGGCTCGGGAAAATCGACCATCATCAGCCTGGTGGCGGCGTTCCACGACCCTGGCGCCGGCGTGGTGCGGGTGGATGGCGTGGACCTTTCGACCGTCCGGCTCGACAGCTACCGCACGCAGCTTGGGGTCGTGCTCCAGGATACCTTCCTTTTCGATGGCACGATTCGCGAGAATGTAGCGTTCGCGCGGCCAGACGCCACCGAGGCCGAGATCCTGGCCGCCTGCCGCATCGCTCACGTGCATGAGTTCGCGGAGCGTTTCGAGAAAAAATACGACACGATTGTAGGCGAGCGTGGCGTGAAGCTCTCCGGAGGCCAGCGGCAGCGCGTCTCGATCGCGCGCGCCATTCTGGCGAACCCGCGTATTCTGATTCTCGACGAAGCCACTTCCAGCCTCGATTCCGAGTCGGAGCAAGCCATTCAGCAAGGCTTGGCGTATCTCATGGAAGGGCGCACCACATTCGTCATCGCACACCGCTTATCGACCATCCGGCGGGCGGAGCAGATTCTGGTGGTGGAGGATGGACGCATAGTCGAGCGCGGTACGCACGAGTCCCTCTATGCGGCGGGCGGCCGTTATTACGACCTCTATACCCGCCAGCACGGGATCGATGCCAACCTGTTCCTGGCGCCTGGCGAAGGCGATACCGTTCCCGAGGCCCACCAGAAGCCGCGTTTGCCGGGCGCGGCGCCGCCCTCGGCGGCATCGTTCTTGAGCGGCGGCGTCGCGTGATACGATGCAATCGGCCATGGCTTTAGGAGAATTCACCAAACAGATCGCGCAGCAGGCATTGAAGGCGCCTGTGAAAGACATGCTCGATTCCTTGCGGCCGCCGGACGCGGCCCAGGTTGCCGAAGCGGCCAAAGCCTCCCGACCCGCTTCCGCGGCTGGGGAGAATGTTTGCGCCACCATCCTAGGGCAGATTCAGGCCATGCAGAAAGCGGTAAAGGAGGATGAGGAACTGGTGGTTCTCTTCCCCAATCGCCTGGAAACCATGCGGGTGCTGGAGATTTATGTGCCTTCGTGGAGCATCGCAGTGCTCACCGGCATCGATGCGGAGCGCAACCTGACACGCGTGATTGCTCCCGCCGGAAATCTCGAGTTGATCTGCAAAGTGATGAAAGTGCAACCCGGCGTGAAGCCAGTGAAGGTAGCGCTGGTTGCCCCAAAACCCCCGGGATAAGCACACCCTTTCGTAAATACAGCCACCAATTGTCGCTGGCCGGCTGTACCGCTCCCTAGCGGTCGCGGCTCGGTAGGTATGCGTTACTGAGCCGCGACTGCCAGGGAGCGGTGCTCCGGAATAGGTGCACGATTTCTGAACGCATGTACTAAGCTACCCGATTATCTCCTCAATTGAAAACGGGCATTCCGCAGGCGCCGATACGCCAAAATCCGCCTCCACCACCCTCGCTGCGTCACAATAGGCCGGCAGTAGCAGTTCCGGTATTCTCGATCCCAGGCTGGGACTCTGCATTAGCAGAGTGCGAATCTCAGGTTGCTGCCGTGTTATCGAGGCGCGCCATCCCCGCTCGTTGAGGTTGCGGACCTCCGCACGAATCAGCCTTAGTTTCAGCATATGCTCGAGAGTCTGACGCAGGCGGCTGTTCAGTTCACGGAGGTCACGTTTTCCGATGTCCTCGATTTCCTCGGCGACCTGTTCCAGATCCACTTCCGCGATCTGGCCCGTGCGAAGCGCGGCAGAGGTGATGCGGGTCCATTGGTAGAAGTCCCGGTCGTACAGGCTTGACACTAGCAAATCCTCTCGGACAGGCGGCGGAAGCCGCGTCTTGCTACTCCGGAGCTATTCTCGCATCTTCAGCACCGTCGTGCATTCCAGCGTCTAATCGAGCAGATCCTGGCATCAGGAGATTACGAGCAAGGACTGCATAGCTACGAACCGCCGCTGTGCCGCGCCAGGCTTACGGGCGCCGAAGTAAGCTGCGATGTACTTCCGTTATGCTGGATGGTCAAGTCCCTTCCGCAAGGAGATGCAGCAAAATGCGACGACTGGTTCCATTACTGATTAGCACGGCCCTGCTGTGGGCGCAGGCGCCTTCCGATACTACGGCTTATTCTGTCGCCTACGTCGATATCGCATTGACATCCAGAAACTCAGCGATCGCTGCTATGAAGCAGTACAGGGATGCGAGCCGCAAAGACGACGGATTCCAGCGGATGGAGTTGTTCGAGCAGGCCGGACGGCCCGGCCACTTCTGCATCATCGAGACGTGGGCGAATAGCAGAGACTTTGATGGGCATGCTGCATCCGCGAATACCCAGGGGTTCCGAACTAAGATTGACTCGATGAGGCTGAGCGATTATGACCAGCGGCCTTACAAGACACTGTCGTTGAGCGCTGCTCATAATGACGGAAACGGCGGCAACACATTCGTGATCACCCATGTCGATATCGGCGGCCAGGGTACAAATGCCGCGGACCTCCTCCGCAAACTGGCCGAAGCCAGCCGGAAAGAAGAAGGCAACCTCCGCTTCGATGTCCTCCAGCACGCGATGCGGGCGAATCATTTTACGGTTATCGAAGAATGGCAGACCGCGAGAGCGATGGAGACGCATGCGACTGCGGCCCACACGAAGGAGTACCGGAACAGCCTGGGCCCAATTGCGGGCAGCCCTCTGGACGAACGCCTTTACAAGCTGGTCGAGTAACCCCCGCCAGGCGTGAAGCCGGTCAAGGTGGTGCTGGTTGCACCCAAGCCGGCGGAAGAACGGAGCGGGGCGTGCGACGCGCCATTTGTGAAGGCGCAGCCATTGTCGCCAAATCCGGTTACCGCTCCCCGCCTCCCCGCTTCCGGGAGCAGCTTCCGTTGCTGCCTCCCTCTGCTACAATGGGACTGGATGTCGAGCCAAACGAGTGGGCGAAAGCCCACTTTTTTGTTGTCCAGGATCGAAGAAATCGCGCAACGGGTGGCAGAGTCGGAAGGTATGGAACTGGTCGAGGTCGAAGTCAAAGGCGGTGGCGCTCACCGGCTGGTCCGCATCTCCATTGACAAGCCCGCCGGTGTCACCCATGCCGATTGCGAACTGGTTTCCCAGCAAGTGGGCACGATTCTGGATGTCGAAGATGTGGTCCCCGGCGGCCGCTACACGCTCGAAGTCAGCTCTCCCGGCGTCGAACGTAAGCTGCTGAAACCGCGCGATTACGAACGCTTCCAGGGGAAAAAGGCCAAAATCACCCTTCGGGACGCCATTGATGGCCGCCGCAACTGGGAAGGTATGCTCGCCGGGTTTGAAAACGGGTCCATCGCGCTCGAAACCGCGCCTGGGAAAACCTTGCGGTTCCCCTTCGAGCAGGTCGAGAAGGCCAACCTGAAGTTCGACTGGTAGTCCGCCGCGGAGACGCAAAACACCGAAATCTTTTGTTTGGAGAGGCACTTGGAAACAATTTTTCAATCCATTGAAATCCTGAGTAAGGAAAAGGGCATCGATCCCCAGATCGTGCTGGACGCGGTCAAGGATGCGATGTTGATTGCCGCCCGCAAGCATTACCGCACCAATGAGGACTATGTCGCGGATATGGACCCCAAAACCGGGGCCATCGCGCTCTATTCCGTGAAGAAAGTGGTAGAAGCCGTGGCCGACCCGGCTCACGAACTCACGCTTGTGGAAGCGCGCCGCATTGACCAATCGGCCGAAATCGGCAGCGAGGTGCGCATTCAGAAGAACACGGAAGCTTTAGGCCGCATCTCCGCCCAAACCGCGAAGCAGGTGATCTTTCAAAAAGTACGCGAAGCCGAACGGGAGACCGTGTTCCTGGAATACTCGGGACGTGCCGGCGAACTGGTCAATTGCACCATCAAACGGGTCGAAGGTCTGGACTACATACTCGACCTGGGAAAAACCGAAGCCAAACTTTCCAAGAAGGAACAGTCACGGCTCGAGAGCTACAGCGTGGGCGATCGCGTCCGGTGTGTGATCAAGCTGGTGGATAAATCCAGCAAAGGTCCAGGTGTGCTGGTTTCGCGCGCTGCGCCGGAACTGGTGATGCGCCTGTTCGAGCAGGAGGTGCCGGAGATCTACGATGGCACCGTGCAGATCAGGGGATGTGCGCGCGAAGCCGGGGAGCGCACCAAGATCGCCGTGCAGAGCCGCGACCGCGATGTGGATAGCGTGGGTGCCTGCGTCGGGATGAAGGGGATGCGCGTGCAATCCATCATTCGCGAATTGCGCGGTGAAAAGATCGACATCATCGAGTATTCCGAGGATCCCGTGGTGTTCGCCACCCATGCGTTAAGCCCTGCCAAGGTCAGCCGCATCACCATCCTCGATCCGCTCGAAAAACACATGGAGGTGATTGTCGATGATTCCCAGCTCTCGCTCGCCATCGGCAAGAAGGGCCAGAATGTCCGTCTGGCCGCCAAACTGCTGGGATGGAAGATCGATATCAAGAGCGAAGAGGAAAAACGCCAGGAAGTGGAATCCGCGATGGCCGCGCTGGTTTCTCCCGGCGCTCCGGTTTCGGTGTTGATCGATTATGGGCTCCCCGAGAGCCTGGCCGGCAAACTGGTGGAAGCCGGGGTCGGCACGATTGAAAAGCTCGGCTCCATGACGCCCGAGCAACTGGAGGAGATCCAAGGCATTGGCTCAGAGTCCGTGGAACGAATCCAGCAGGCCGTGAACTCCTACTACAGCCAGTTCGAAGATCCGGGCCAGGGGAACGAAAATCCCGAAGAAACCCTGCCTGAAGCCGAGCCGGTATCGCCGGATTTGAGTGCTTCGGCTGAGGAGGCGGCCGAGGTGCAAGGTACCGATGCAGCCTCGCTGGATGAGGAACCTGGCCCGGCCTTGGAAGCTGAACCCGCGGTCAGCGAGACCACTTATCCCCCCGGAACGCTATATGATACGGAGAGCCCCGAAGAGCGGTTCGAGCCGGGTGAGAGCGCGGAACAGTTTGGTACGATAGAAGACGCGGGTTCCCCCACTCACATTCAGCCGGAAAGTGCGGGCCCGGAAGGCCGTCCAGAGGGCCCCGGGGAAGATGAGCGCGGCGAGTAGTCTGGGCGAGCGCAGACGAGACGGTAACTGCAGTTTTTTATGAAGAAGATTCGCATTAATGAGCTGGCGCGGGAGTTGGAAGTCAAAGCTCACGAGATTTTGGATCGGCTCCCCGAATTAGGCGTCACGGAAAAAAAGACGCACTCCAGCTCGATCGACGAAGATGTGGCGATCAAGCTGCGGCGGCTGTACGGTTTTGAGACGCCAGTTAGCGAAGAGCCGGCCGAGGCAGAAGCCGAACCGGAGCCCGCCCGCGTTGCCAAGCCTGAGGCTGCGGAGGAGACTCCCGCGCCCGCCGCGCAACACGGAAGCGCGCCCGCGCCGGAGATGCCGCGTCCGAAAGCTCCCGAGGAGGAGCGCCGGGTCGCGGCGGAAGAGGTTCGTCCGGCGGCGCCGATCCGTCCGCCTCTGGCCTCGGGGCGTCCCGTCCACCCACCACTGGGAATTCCGGGCGCTCCTGCCGCGCGTGTGCCCGCGCCCGCTGCACCTCTTGCGTCCACACCCAGCGCGCCAGTCGCTCCGCCTCCCAGTCAGGCGCCTACAGTCGTTTTTGCACCCGGCAGACCAGCCCCACCGCCCGCCAAGCCGCTTCCTGGTCCAGGGCCCAAGCCGGGGCAAGTACTTTCCGGTCCGCGTCAACCATTTCCGGCACCCACGGAAGGAGTTCGTCCGGGGACACCGATCGCGCCGCCGCAGCGGCCAGCCATCGTGCCGCGGCCGGCTCGGCCCGCCGAAGGCAGTCGGACCGGATCGCCCGGTCCCTCCATGGGACCGGTGCCGGGCGCGCCCGCGGCCCCGCCGCCACCTGGATCGGCGCGGACGCTGGCAGGGCAGCCCGCCGCGCGCCCCGTAGTGCCGCCGCGGCCGGATTTGGCCGAGCGCCTGAGAGCGCCGCGTCCGGCGATGCCTGCCCCTCCGTCGGCCCCTCGTCCTGGGATTCCGAAAGCTCCCAGTGCCCCCGTACCCGGCCAGCCTATCTACCGCGGCCCCATCCGGCCGGGCCAGCCTTTGGTGAAGCCCGGTGTGCGCCCTGCGTTTCCCACGCGGCCGGGCGGTGGTCCGCGCCCGCAACATCCTACGTCACGCGGGCGGTTGGAGCCCGGTTTAGCGCCGCCTCCGGTCGAGCCGGCACGCGGCCGCCCCGGCGACAAGCGCCCCACGCGCCCGCAGCAGCGCGAGCGCATGGAAGAAGAGAAGATCCTGCGGCCCACGCGCCGCCATGTGGAGACCGGCCCGCCGCCGATCAACCGTGAGATCACGATTTCGGAAGGCATCACGGTCAAGGAACTCTCCGAAAAGCTGGACGTGAAGGCCAACCTGGTGATTAAGAAGCTGCTCGATAAGGGTATCTTCGCCACGATCAACCAGACGCTCGATTCCAAGCTGGCCACTGACCTGGCGCGCGAGTTCGGCGCCTCGACCGCCACCGTGAGCTATGAAGAAGAGGCCATGCAGTCCGTGGAAGAGGCCGAAGCGGTCACCGACCTGCAAAAGCGCGCCCCCGTGGTCACGATCATGGGGCACGTTGATCATGGCAAAACCTCGCTCCTCGATGGTATCCGCGAAGCGAACGTAGCCTCCCGTGAGGCCGGCGGTATCACGCAACATATCGGCGCTTATCATGTGGAAATCCACGGCCGCAAGATCGTCTTCATCGACACCCCGGGCCACGAAGCCTTCACCCGCATGCGGGCCCGCGGAGCCAAAGTCACGGACATTGTCGTACTGGTGGTAGCAGCCGATGACGGCGTGATGCCCCAGACTATCGAAGCGATCGACCACGCCCGCGCTGCCAAGGTCCCGATCCTGGTGGCTATTAATAAGATCGACAAACCCGACGCTCAGCCGGAACGCATCAAGCAGCAGCTTTCCGATCGCGGCTTGCTGCCCGAAGATTGGGGCGGCGATACCGTAATGGTGCCGGTCTCCGCCAAGACGCATCAAAATCTTGATCTCCTTCTGGAAATGATTCTGTTGGTAGCGGATCTGCAAGATCTCAAGGCCAACCCCACCCGTCCCGCCATGGGTACGGTGATTGAAGCGCAACTGGATCGCGGCCGCGGTCCCGTGGCCACCGTGCTGGTGCGCAACGGAACGCTCGCCGTGGGTGATTCCTTCATTTGCGGAGCGGTTTTCGGCAAGGTTCGCGCCATGCAGGACGATCGCGGCGCGCAAGTGCGCAAGGCCGGCCCTTCCACCCCGGTTGAAGTGCAGGGCTTGGAATCTCTGCCCGAAGTTGGCGACGATTTCCAGGTAGTTACCGACCTCACCAAAGCCAAGCAGATCGTCAATTTCCGCGATCAGCGGGCGCGCGAAGCGGCCTTGGCCAAATCCAGCCGCATCACCCTCGAACAACTGCATCAGCAGATGCAGGCGGGCGAGGTTAAAGAACTGCCCATCATTATCAAAACCGACGTCGGCGGCTCGGCGGAAGTGCTTACGGAAACCTTGCAGAAGCTTTCCAACGAGAAGATCAAGGTCCGCGTGTTGCGGGCCGCCGTGGGCGCCATCAACGAATCCGACGTGCTGCTGGCATCTACCTCAAACGCCATTATCATTGGGTTCAACGTCCGGCCCGAGCGCAATGCCGCCGCCCTGGCCGAGCAGGAAAAGGTCGATATCCGCCTGCACACGATCATCTATAACGTCACCGATGAGATCAAGCGTGCCTTGACCGGGCTTCTGGAGCCGGTGTTCCGCGAAGTGTACAAGGGCCGCGCCGAGGTGCGCGATACCTTCCGCATCTCCAAGGTTGGAAACGTGGCCGGCTGCCTGGTGCAGGATGGCGTAATCACTCGCGATTCCGAGGTACGTCTGCTGCGGGATAACGTCGTGGTCTACACCGGCAAGGTCGCGTCTCTAAGGCGTTTCAAAGATGATGTGAGCGAGGTTAAGAGCGGGATGGAATGCGGCATCACGTTGCAGAACTTCAGCGACGTGAAGCAATCCGACGTGATTGAAGCCTTCGTAACGGAGCGCGTCGCGAGCGAAGTTTTCGCCTGAGCAAATGGCCGTAGTGGGAGTCCTGACGCTGGAGTTGCGGCTGGAGAACTCGCATTCGCTAAAAGATAAGCGGAACGTAGTCCAGAGCTTGAAGAACCGGCTTCGGCATAAGTTCAACGTCGCGGTGGCCGAGATCGATTCCCAGGATCTTTGGCAGCGCGCCACCGTAGCGGCGGTAACGGTTTCATCGAGCCATATCTTCGCCGAAAAGGTGCTCCGCTCCGTGGAGGACGAAGCCGCGGCTTTGCTCGGTTCGGAACTGGCCGATGCCACCCTAGAGTGGCTGGCGTGACTGAGCCGCGACCGCAAGGGAGCGCTTGTGTTGTGTTACCGAGCCGCGACCGCAAGGGAGCGGTTGCTTTATGGATGAGCGGCGCACATTGCGGGTCTCGGAGGCTGTCCGGGAAGAGCTTTCCGAAATCATCGGGTTCGAGATGCAGGATCCGCGGGTTCTGGAAGTGGACGTTACCGAGGTGCATCTCAGCCCGGATGGCCGGCATGCCAACATCAAGATCGCGGCCCGCGGGGATGAGCAGCGCCAGCGGGAGTCGCTGGCTGCGCTGGACCACGCCCGGCACTACTTGCGTCACGAGTTGGGCGTCCGGCTCAGCCTCCGGCACATCCCCGAGCTGCATTTTGAGCGGGATCGCCACCCGGATGCTGACAGCCGGATCGATTTTCTGATCAAAAGGGCGAAAAAATCGCGCGGCCGAACCGAAAATCAGCCCTAAATTCAAACAGTTTGTGATAGTTTTGTTCTGATTACCCATGCGCGTGGCTCCCATGACAAGCCGCTTTCTGGATGCCTGCCGGCGCCGGCCCACCGACGTTAGGCCGGTCTGGTTTATGCGGCAGGCCGGCCGGTACCTCCGGCAATACCGCCAGATCCGCGAGCGGCACGGAATTCTGGAAATCTGTAAGCGGCCCGATCTCGCCGCGACTGTGACTTTGCAGCCCGTCGAGCTGCTCGATGTGGATGCGGCTATCATCTTTGCCGACCTGCTATTGCCCATCGAGCCGATGGGGCTTCGCCTGCGCTTCGCCGCTGGCGAAGGGCCGGTCATCGATAATCCGGTTCGCACTACGGATGATGTCGATTCCCTCGCGACCACCAACACCGACGACCTCGGGTACGTGGGTCAGGCCATCCAAAGCGTGGTGCGGGCGCTTGCCGGGAAAGTGCCGGTCATCGGTTTCGTAGGGGCTCCCTTCACCATGGCCAGCTATATGATCGAGGGCGGGGCATCGCGCAACTTCATCCGCACCAAGAAGCTGATGTATGGCGATGAAACTCTCTGGCGGCGGCTGATGGGCAAAATCGTCGATGTCCTGGCGCCCTTCGCCCAGTTGCAGGTCACGGCCGGCGCGCGCGCCATTCAGGTCTTCGATAGCTGGGTGGGAGCGTTGGGTTCCGACGATTACGTCCGCTTCGCTGCTCCTTATTCCCGGGCGCTCATCGAGCGTATCCGCTCCACCGGCGTTCCGGTCATCCACTTCGGCACCGGAGCCTCCGGCTTTTTCCGCGAATTACACGCGGCGGGCGGAGACGTAATGGGCGTCGACTGGCGGATTAATATCGATCAGGCTTGGATGGATATCAGCTACCGGTCGGCCATCCAGGGCAATCTCGACCCCGTAGCGTTGTTCGCGCCGCTTCCGGAGTTGCGCACCAAGGTTCAGGAACTGCTGAAACGAACCGGCACCCGCCCCGGTCACATCTTCAATTTAGGTCACGGCATTCTTCCGGAGACCCCGGTAGACAACGTCCGAGCCGTGGTGGAGATCGTGCGGGAATTCCATCCATGAAGTCAGGAGTGCTCCTTCTGGCGCACGGTGCGCCGGAGCGCGTGGAAGATGTCGAGAGTTATCTGACCTACGTACGGAACGGACGGCCCGGTTCGCCTCAAGTTCTCGAGGAAGTGCGTCACCGCTACGCCGCCATCGGCGGCAGTTCTCCTCTGCTCGCCTGGACTCGCAAACAGGCCGAAGCCCTTTCCGGTCTTCTGGGAATGCCGGTCTTCTTCGGGATGCGCAACTGGCATCCGTTCATCTCCGAGATGATGCAGCAGGTGCATGACTCGGGCATCGAGCGGCTCGCAGCCGTCTGCCTGGCGCCGCAGTACTCAGATATGAGCGTAGGCCAATACATCCGGCGCACCGAAGAAGCGCGCCAGGCGGCGGGTGTCCCGGCGGAAATTTCGTGGGCTAAAAGCTTTCACGATGAGCCGCTGCTGATTGAGGCGTTTGCTGAGAGGTTGTCGCCCCTGGTAAAAGGACAGAAGGTGCTGTTCACGGCTCATAGTTTGCCCGAAAAAGCGCTGGCCAATGGCGATCCGTATGACCGCGAGGCACGCGCCACGGCGGCCGCCGTCGCCCAGCGGCTCAGTCTGCGCGATTGGGATTTCGCGTACCAGAGCCAGGGCATGACCAGCGACCGGTGGCTTGGCCCCACAGTAGAGTCGTGCCTGGACCGCTATGCCGCCGAAGGCATCCGCGAAGTGATCGTCGATCCGATCGGATTCGTCTGCGATCATGTCGAAGTGCTGTTCGATATCGATATTCTGTTTCGTGGGTACGCCGCCGAACGGGGCATCGCGCTCTCGCGCCCTGAGTCGCTGAACGATTCGCCGCTATTCACGCAGGCGCTGGCGGAGGTCGCGCGCCGGTGCTTGTAGGAGTGGTGGGACAGGCATTCCTGTCTGTCAACCGGTCGAAGGCCGGCGGGCTTGTTGAGGGGCGGGCAATCCTGCCCGCAGCCGCCCTTTCAGGCGGCTTCCGTCCGAGCAGCCTGTCTAGCCTCGGTTGATGCGATGCCAAAGGTTGTCATCATCGGCGGCGGCATCTCCGGCCTTTCCACTGCCTATTACCTGGCCAAGCGCGGCATTCCTTCGACCATCATCGAATCGCGCCCGCGGCTCGGCGGGGTCATTCAAACCGAGCACGTCGACGGCTGCACGGTAGAAGCCGGCCCCGATAGCTTCATCTCCGCTAAACCGGCGGCCATGGAATTGATTCGCGAACTGGGCCTCGCCGATCAGGTAATCGGGTCTAACGACGAATCCCGCAAGACCTTCGTCTGGAAAGCCGGCCGTCTCGTCCCTCTACCCGATGGGCTGATGATGATGGTGCCTACCAAAATCAAGCCGCTGCTCACCACACCCTTGCTCAGTTGGGGCACCAAGATGCGCATGGGGCTCGAACTGCTGCATCCCAAGCGGAACCATGAAGGCGATCAGTCTGTCGCCGCGTTCATCGAAGAGCACTACGGCGCCGAAGCCGTGGATTACCTGGCCGAACCCCTGCTGTCCGGTATTTACGGCGGCGACCCGCGCCAACTCAGCGTCACCAGCGTGCTGCCGCGCTTCGTGACCCTCTCGAAACAATACGGAAGCCTCACGCGCGGCGTTCTGGCGGAGCGCGCCAAAGCGCCCAAGCCGAGCGGTCCTCCCGCGCCGCTCTTTCGCACCTTGAAAGGCGGCCTGGGAGAATTGATCGACGCCTTGGCTACTGCCATCCAATCCACAACGGAAGTTTGTCAGGCCCGGGCGTTGGCCCTCGAACGCGCCCCGCGCGGGTTCCGCGTGCGAGTAAATGAAGATTGGATCGAGGCGGAACGCCTGGTCATCGCCTGCGAAGCCCACAATGCCTCACCTTTGCTGCGGGCCATCGACGGGCGCCTGGCGGATCTCCTGGGCGGCGTGGCTTATAGCTCGTCCATGACGGTCGCTGTGGGGTTCGATGCAAAAGATTTCGGACAGCCGCCCGAAGGCCACGGTTTTCTGGTGCCGAAAAAGGAGCGCCGCCGGCTGATGGCATGCACCTGGGTCGGCATGAAGTTCCCGTACCGCGTGCCCGAGGGCAAGATCGTGGCCCGGTGCTTCCTGGGCGGCATGGAAGACGCGGCTGTGCTCAATGAGAGCGATGAATCCGTCACCGCCGTCGTCACCGAAGAGTTGCGGGAGATTGCTGGTGTGCAGGCACGTCCGGCATTCGTACGCATCTCGCGCTGGCCGCTGTCCATGGCGCAATATACAGTGGGGCACCCCCAGAGACTGGCCCAGATCGAAGCGCGCGCCGGGGCCATCCCCGGCCTGTACCTGGCCGGCAACGCGTACGAAGGCATCGGTATTCCCGACTGCATCCGGATGGGCAAGCGCGCCGCCGAAAAAATCTGAACGCGTTCAAAATTGCACTTGACAGCCGCCGGGCTGTGCCGCCATACTGGATTTGAACACGTTCAAATCCATGGCCAAATCGGAAGAAACCGGCCTTCGCATCCTGCAGTCGGCGCTCGAACTCTTCCGGGAGGAGGGCTTCGATGCCGCCACCATGCGCGGGATCGCCGCCAAAGCCGGTGTGGCTACCGGCGCCGCCTATTACTATTACGCATCCAAGGAAGCCATCGTCATGGACTTCTACAGCCGCGCTTCCACCACGATGCAACCTCAGATCGAAGCCGCTCTCGCGGGCGTGAAGGGTCTCGAAGCGCGCCTGCGCGAACTGATTCACGTCAAGCTCGTCCATTTCGCGCCCAATCGCGGAGTTCTGCGCGCTCTTCTACGCAACGGCGCCGATCCCCGGCACGCGCTTTCCCCTTTCAGCCCGCAAACCGCCGAAATTCGCGATGCCGATATCGCCTGGTTCCACCGCATTCTCGAAGATTGCGGCGTGCGAATTCCCCGAGATCTCGCGCCTCATTTGCCCGCAGTCCTCTGGTTCTTTCAAATGGGAATTATCTTCTTCTGGGTCGTGGATGACTCGCCGGAGCAGTCCCGCACCGAACGCCTGCTGCCCATTGCCGTCAAAATTGTAGCGGCGCTCATCCGTCTCTCCGCCTTGCCACTCATGCGTCCGCTGCGCAAGACCGCGCTGCAGTTGATCGAAGTGGTACAAGGCTAGCGCATGGTGCGGATCGAAGAGGTCACTATCATTCGCGCCCCCATCGAGCGCTGTTTTGACCTGGCGCGCAGTGTCGAAGTGCATCTTGCCGGAAACGTCCATTGCGGAGAGCAGGCTGTCGCGGCCTCGGGCGTGACCTCCGGCGTAATCGGCTTATCCCAGCGTGTCACCTGGCGCGCTAAGCATTTCGGCATTTGCTGGAATCTCACCAGTGAGATTACGGCGTTCAACCCGCCCACTCACTTTGAAGATCGCATGATTCGCGGTCCTTTCCGGTTCATGCACCACGATCACTTCTTCCGGGCCTTATCGGCCGGCGTAACCGAGATGCGAGACCTGTTCTGGTTTGCCGCCCCGTTTCCCTTAGTGGGTTATCTCGTGGAAAAAGCCATGCTTCGACGGCACATGCAGGCATTACTGCACGAGCGCAATCGCGTCCTCAAGGAAATCGCGGAGTCCTCCCAATGGCGGGACTATCTCAGCGCCTGAAGATCGTCATCCCGGGTGGCAGCGGGCAGGTGGGCCACATCCTGGCCCGCCACTTCCACGCGCAAGGCCACGCCGTCACGGTCCTGAGCCGCGACCCGCAGCCGGCCCCCTGGCGTATCGTCCCCTGGGACGGCGCCACCGCCGGCGACTGGACTGGGGAACTCGAAGGTAGCGACATCTGCATCAATGTCGCCGGCCGCAGCGTCAATTGCCGTTACCATGCGGCCAACCGGCGCGCCATCTTGCAATCGCGCCTCCGCAGCACGCATTTACTGAACCAGGTCATCGCCGCACTCCGCAATCCACCGCCCCTCTGGATCAATGCCAGCACAGCGACGATCTACCGCCATGCTTTGGATCGCCCTATGGATGAATTCACCGGAGAGGTGGGAGGCAACGAGCCGGGTGCTCCCGATACCTGGAACTTCTCAATCGTCGTTGCCAAAGCCTGGGAAGAAACGTTCTTCGCGACTGCCACTCCGCGCACGCGCAAGGTCGCCATCCGCAGCGCAATGACGTTCAGCCCCGATCGCGGAGGCGTCTTCGATCACTTTCTAAGCCTCGTCCGCTACGGCGTCGGCGGCCCACAAGGATCCGGAACCCAGTTCGTTTCCTGGATTCATGAAACGGACTTCGTGCGCGCCATTGAGTTCGTAATCAACCACCATGAGTTCACCGGAATCGTCAACCTCGCCTCCCCCAATCCTCTGCCGAACCGGGAATTCATGCAAGCTCTGCGCGACGCGTGGGGTATTCGGATCGGTTTGCCCACAGCAGGCTGGTTGCTGGAGATCGGCGCTTGGCTGATGCGGACGGAGTCGGAACTCGTGCTCAAGAGCCGCCGCGTGACGCCTGGCCGCCTGCTCGCTTGCGGATTCCAGTTTCAATTTCCCGAATGGCGCACGGCGGCTTGTGACTTGGTGGCCCGCTGGAGAAACGAGTTAGCCCCAAAGAGCTACCAACTTCCAAAAACCACCTCGTGTTTAAGAACAGTTGAACTGTCTTTGAAATCAGGAAGTGAGGCTCTCATGCGGTATTGGCCCGTTTTGATCACCTTGGCCGCCTTTTCAGGATTGTCGTGGGCTGCCTCGTCGAATTGCGATTATCAGGATGCTGCTTCCCCTGCGCCATCCACCATCTATCTGTTATGCGAGCACGGCGGCATTCTCGCGTCCACCGATGGCGGCGGGACTTGGATGCGCCGCGCCACCGGTATGGACGAGCCTCTTCTGGCGATGGCGTTCCTGGATACCAAACGGGGTTTCATCGTCGGCTCGAATGGACTCCTGCTGGCTACCACGGATGGCGGAATGCACTGGCAAAGACAGAAGACTGAGGCTTCTCACGCGCTTCGATCGATCAGTGTTATCGGTGACTCGGTGTGGGTCTCTGGCGATGAAGGCGTGATCCTGCATAGTGGCGATGGTGGCCAAACCTGGAAACGGCAGATCTCCGGCGTCACTCGAGGCCTGGAAGATATCTACTTTGCGGATGCGCAACACGGCTGGGCGGTGGGATGGATCGGGGCCGTGCTGCGCACCACCGATGGCGGCGAAAAATGGGAACAGGTGAACCAGAAGGCGGCCTCCTGGTCGTTGAGCGCGGTTTACTTCCGCAATGTCAATGAAGGATGGGCCGTCGGCTTCGGAGGACAGGTAATCGCCACTCGCGATGGGGGTGTCAAGTGGGAGAAGCAGAACACCCCCGCCGAGAGCTGGCTCAGCTCCGTACGGTTCGACAAGTCGGGCCGTGGTTGGATCACGACTGGCGAAGGTTTCCTGACCAGCACCGATGGCAAAACCTGGCGTGTGGCCCCGTCTACCGAAGGCGGGTACCCGCACCGCATTGTTCCAATGAATGGGGGATTGTGGGCCATTGGATCCGTGGGCGTACTACGGCGGGCCGACGCCGACCAGAAATGGACCGTGATCAAGGGCCTGCAAGCCAGCGGCCTCGCCGGCGAATAGCCGCGCGCGACGGAGCCGCGACCGTTAGGAGCGTGCACCACGCGCTGCCCGCCGGCAGCGCGCTTCGCCCCTTAAAATATGATCTTCACCGCCGCTTGGGCCCGGCGCGCATTCGTGCCATCGGGAAAACCTCCCGCGGCATTGCCATTGCCGACTCCCGGAACCGGTTGCAGCACTCCGGTGCGGACACCGTTTCCCACGCCCACCGGCAGAGGAGATGTCGAAAGGTAGGCCAGCGTGTTGACGCTGGTATTGTATTGCGTGTTAAACGCGTTGAAAGCTTCGAACAGGAGAGTGAGCTTGATCCGCTCCGTGATGCCAAATGTACGCGCCAGCCGCGCATCCACGTCATAGCGGGGACCCAGAGGCAGGCTGTTGATGGGCAAAAACGGCACGCGCGCCCAGCCGCCGGAACCGTTCAGCGAGTTGGTGTAGGTCATGGTGATGCCGGAGAATTGTTGCCCCTCCACCGAGACCATCGGCGTTACATATTGCGAGGAGGCCAGCGTGGTCATCGTCGAAAGCCGCCACCCATTCACTGCGTGCTGCGTGGCGGAGCTGCCGCCGCCAACGTGTGGTTCCCAGAGCCACTGGATGGCGGCATGGTGCCGCTGGTCGAAGGCCGAAGTGCCCTTATCGCTGTTGTAGGTTGCATTCACCGAACTGGAGATCGCGGTGCCGAAAAGCGCCGTCTGCCCGATATTGTCGGTGGCATGCGACCAGGTGTAGGACGCATCCAGGCTCAGCCCGTGCGCCATGCGCTTATGAACCTGGAGCGCGATGGCGTTGTACCAGGAAGAGCCTCCATTTTCGATCTGGTAGGCGTGCCCGAAATTGCCGTTCACCTTCTGAGTCCACAGAAGCGTGCTATACGAGCCGGCGGCCTGTCCCGCAGCGTTGTCGATTGTGTAGGTCTCGTTCTGAGTCGCGGGAACCAGGTTGGCGTCCTGCGTCGTCCAGAGCCGCATCCCGCGGACATGCAGCCCGCTGAGCGTCACACTCGTATCGGACGTGATACGCCTCTCGATGGAAAGCGACGCTTGCTGGGCATATTCGTTCTTGAAAGTCGACTGAATGTAAGCCACATTGGTCGTCCCATTCGGGACGGAGCTGGTGGCCTTTACTACGTTCGGAAAGACCGGCGCGCCGGCATAGTTGGGGTTCACCGAAATGCTGGTCTGGTTGAGCGCATTCCCCAGGTACAACGCATCCAGGAGCTGTCCCGCGAACGGCGAGTAGTAGAATCCAAATCCGGCGCGGATGACGGTACGCTCCTTCACCGTATAGGCGACTCCGACGCGCGGGGAAAGATTGAGCCAGGGGGCGTTGATAACTCCGGTTTGATAGAACGACGTGTTCGCAGCGGGCGGTTTGGGAAGCACCGGGCGGTCGTAGCGAAGGGCGTAGTCAATCGTGAGGTGCGAGGTGGTTCTCCAGGTATCCTCCGCGTAGAAAGCCCACGCGCGGCTATGGATATTGCGTACCGCATTGCCGAGCGTTTGGGTGAAGGCGGTGTAGTTCTTCTGCCCCGTTAACCCGAAATCCTGGGCGAAGGTGGTGAGCGAAGGATAGTCGTACCACCCTGCGGCATTGCTGAGCGAGTTAACGTAGTCGGCCGTCCTCTGGAAATCCGCACCGACCTTGATGGAGTGAGATCCCAACGTCCAGTTACCGCTGTCGGATAACTCCGCGCGATGTTCGCTGGGCAGAATCGAACTATAAGACCACGGAGTGCCAACGACCGTTCCAGCGATCGATATCCCGAGGAGTCCTGTGGACAAACCGGCGGGAGACGGGTATTCGGTGATGCGGTCCTGAAACCACCCCGCCCGAAAGTCGTTGGTGATTTGCGAGCTTCCCGAGAGTGTCCAGCCGGCTTTGGCGTAACGCGTCCTCTCCCGCAAAGTAGGGTCGCCCAGCAAACCGCCGTTGGGCGCGACGTCGGTGGTCTCGGCGAGTGTGGGCGCGTGCCAATTCATGGCGTTGCCTTCAAAGCTGAAGCTGTTCCGGTCGCTGCGCCGGTAATCGATTTTCGCCAATCCGCGGATGGAATGATCGTAAAGCGGCGTAATCACATTCATCTGCGATTGCAGGAAGCGCGTGGCTACCGCGCACTGGGCTGCGGTGGCATGGCAGTTGGAAGCGAGGACGGCGGTGCCGCTGGCATTTGCGATGAGGGGATTGGTAATACGATTGAGGCCTTCCCCGCTGCGATCTAGCCAATCGAAGTTGGCGAAGAAGAAGATCGTATCCGCGCGGATGGGGCCACCCACGTCGGCGCCGGCCTGGTGCTGCTGCTGCCGAAGGTCATGACCAGCGGCATAGCGGTCTTCCGCCTGAAACGAGCGGCTGCGATAGTATTCGTAAGCCTCGCCGTGATACGCCGTGGTGCCGCTGCGTGAAGCAGCATCTACGATTCCCCCCATGGTGCCGCCGAATTCGGCGCTGAAAGTCGCGGATGCCACCAGAAAACCCTGCACGGAATTCAACGGCAACTGGTTGGCGACGGCCTGCTTCTGCCGGAAGTACATGTCGGTCGTCAACAGGCCATCGGTCAGGGATAGGTTCGAGGCCGGCACGGCGTGATAGACCCACAAGCCGGGACGCGACTGCGCTTGCGTAACCGCGGGAGCCAGCGGAATAAATCGATCCAGGCGAAGATCGCTGGCGGGCGTGGTCTCTAATTGTTGCGAAGAAATCACCGTGCTGAGCCCGCTCTTGATGTCATCCACGGGACGCAATCCTCCTCGCGCTTCCGCTTTTCCGGTATTCTCCTCCGGTTCGAGGGTAATCAGGAAGTCGCGTTTCTGCCCCGTAGAAACTTCGAATTCGGGCGATTCAAAACTGGCGAAGTTCTTGCGCGAGACTTTCAGCTTGTAACCGGCGGCGGGGATAACCGTGGGTGCGTTGAACACGCCATCATCGGTCGTGTTCATCTCGTGCTCGGTGCCCAGCGACTCGTTGGCCAGAACTACCGTGGTGTCCGGTATGCCCTGTTTATTGGGGTCCTGTATGATGCCGTTGACTGTGCCGAACCCTGCATTGGCCTGGCCCCAGGCGCAGCCCGCGCACAAAAGCGCCGCCAGGAAGGCGGCCTGTCCACTCCACATTTTTCTCAATCCTTAGTCGCTCCTGTATAAGCAGGCTCAATAAGACCCAGTGACCGTTAGAGGCACGTAAAGCAGGATTGGTTACACTGGTCTTATCAATCTTAGCGTGGAAGAACGCGGGAACGGGCAAGTAGCCGATTGTTTGCCCCAAACCCCGGAAACGCCGGCGCGCCGTGCTTCGTCCAACATCTGCTAAAGTTGTGAGCTTCTGGTGAAACGTTACGTGCATCGAAATGCCACTTTTCTTTTGTTCGCCGCCTGCGCTTTCCTGGCGCCGGCAGGGCGCGCCCAAGCGCCCAAGTTCACCATTTACACGGTTGCCGGGAACGGGACCAACGGTTATGCGGGCGACGGCGGTCCGGCTAACCAGGCCGAACTAAGCAACCCTTGTAAATTGGCCGTGGATGCTTCCGGGAATCTTTATATCGCGGACCAAACCAACGCCCGCATCCGGCAGGTGAGTGGCGCCAACATCAACACGTTTGCCGGCAACGGCACGGCAGGCTACACAGGCGATGGGAAGCCGCCCACGCAGGCGAACATCTCGACGCCGTGCGGGATGGCGGTGGATTCCAAAGGAAACGTTTATTTCAGTCAAACCGACGCGGCCGACTCGGCGGTACGCGAGGCTCCCGCGAGCGGGAACATGAGCACGATTACGGGCACCAGCCTGGGCGCCGGCTATTCCGGCGACGGCGGAAAAGCCATTAACGCGCAAGTGAACGCACCGGCGGCATTGGCGTTCGACCCGGCCGGGAATCTGTATATCGCCGATACGGCTAACAATCGCGTGCGAATCATACGCAGCGATGGCAGCATCAACACCTTCGCCGGCAACGGAATCGCGCAGTACAGCGGGGATGGCGGCCCCGCCTTTGTTGCGTCCCTCAATACGCCTCAGGGCATCGCGGCCGATTCCGCCGGAAACGTGTACATCGCCGACACTCTGAACCAATGCATCCGCAAAGTGACCGGAGGATTTATCTCGACCGTCGCGGGCACCTGCCGGAAGGCGGGGTTTTCAGGAGACGGAGGAAAGGCAACCGCCGCGCAACTCAACTACCCGAAGGATGTCGCAGTGGACTCGGCGGGCAATCTGTATATCGCGGACTCGTACAACTTTCGCATTCGCATGGTCGCTCCGGACGGAACGATCTCCACGATTGCGGGGGGACCCCGAAGCGGTTATAAGGGTGATGGCGGCCTGGCGACGAGCGCACAACTTAGTTTCCCGCAGGGTGTAGCGGTGGGACCGAATGGCGTGATCTACGTTGCCGACACGGGGAACAACGTGGTACGGCTCTTGACCACCTCGGGGGTGGAGCAGACCGCTCAACCCCCGGTGATTACAAGCGTGGTCACGGCTTCGGCGTGCGGTGGTTATGGGAACGTGGCGCCGGGGGCCTGGATCGAGATCCACGGCTCACACCTTGCCACGGATACCCGAACCTGGGCTACTAGCGACTTCCAGGGCAACACCGCCCCGGTCTCGCTGGACAGCACGCAAGTCTCCATCGGCGGGCAAAATGCGGTGGTGCTGTACATCAGCCCGACGCAGGTGAACGTGCAGGTGCCGCTCACCCTGAGCCCCGGACCACAGCAGATTACGGCGACTGCGAATGGCGCCACGAGTTTGCCCTATGGCGTAACCGTCACGGCGACGCAAGCCGCGGGGCTGTGCCAGGGAGTGACGGTGGCGGGCAATCCATACGTAGCTGCCGTTGTAAACAACAGCGCCACCTACATTCTGCCTTCCACGGCGAATGTAGCGAACGTGTCCTACCGGCCGGCGCATCCGGGCGAGGTGATCAGCTTCTTCGGCAACGGCTTCGGTCCCGTGACCCCGAGCGCATCGCAAGGGCAGATTGTGCAGGGGACGAACCAACTCACTACCCCGTTCCAGGTGTTCTTCGGGCCACCGCCCGGCATTCCTGCGCAGGTGCAGTACGCGGGCCTGGCCCCAGGTTTTATCGGCCTGTATCAATTCAACGTAGTGGTGCCGAATATTCCGGACAGCGACCTCGTACCGGTGACGTTCGCGTTGGGCAATTTCGCCGGAGCGCCCACGCTGTACACGGCGGTGAAGCAACAATAATCTGAGCCGCGACCGTGAGGGAGCGTCTCCCGAGGCCCGCTTGGATGCTGACTGGTCTTAGTACAAGGTAACTTTGACCAAGCCGCTACCGGTTCGAGCATTCGTCGTCCTGTGGCCTTTGGCGCTGCTCCAAGCCCAGAGTTCCGCCCCGGCCGACGTTCTGGGGCATTTTGCGGTCGCACGGCGGTGAAGCAGTAACAACAGGCATAAGCGCGGCGGTAACTGCGCCTTTAGGGAAGGGCCTTCCCTGGGCGCGTGGAAAGCATTGCCTGTGTTAGACCGGACGATCGATCGCGTGCTGGGGACCAGGCATTTACGGCGTTTGACACGCCTACTCGCTTAAGCGCAGGTTGTGTTCCTCCAGCAGGGTTCCCCCGGTGGGCCCGCGGATTTTTGCTCGGAGGAACTAGCCGTTATGGCCATCCGTTCAAAGCTGACAAGCTACTCGGAGGAGATCGCTCACTGCTTCTCGATCGGTTGTTCTCTGGGTGACGGATGCAAACTGGCCTGGAGCACTCTCGGCTTCCACCTGGCGAATGGGCTGCGGTTGAAAGAGAATGGCTCCCCTTCGCCGCCGGCCAGGCACACGGTTCGCTATGCCGGCAAGACGATAGAGATCTTCCTTCGCCGGCAAGGCGGGGATATGTTCATCTTTCACGAAGTATTCTGCTATGAGGCGTATCGTCCCCCTCGGCAGATCGGCTCGGATGTGCGCACCGTGGTCGATTTGGGGGCGAACATCGGTTTGACCACACTTTACTTCCAGCAGTATTTCCCGAATGCCTCCTACTTGTGTGTCGAGCCGAATCCGGCCAATGCCGCCCTGCTACGCCGCAATGTCGCCTGGATGGGGCTCGGGCGCGGGTCGTGGAGGCCGCCATCAGCGACTCACCGGGTACGCCTCCTTCGAGGGTGACGGTCCAAGTTATGGCGGGCACCTGACGCCAAATGAAGCCGGAACGACCGTCCAGTGCGAGACGCTCGGATCGTTGCTCGAGAAATGGGGCGTTGAATCTGTCGATATTCTCAAAATCGACATCGAACGCGCCGAACACGCGTTGTTCCGCAGCGCCGAATCCTGGCTGCCAAAGGTCCGCTCTATCGTAATCGAGTTTCACGATCATGAGAGCAATCCGTCTGGCCCCGATCAATGCTGCGCCCGTCTGGAAGCGCACGGCTTCACTCTGTTGCCCGAAAGCGGAATCACCTGGGCCTGCCGCAATAAGTGATCGAGGCGATTGGAGATGCCTGTGACACGACAGGCGTCATTCGATCATCTGATTGGAACCTCTCCACCAGGAACCGGACCGCTGAGGGCTGACGGCTGATCGCTGAGAGCTTCTTCAGGTTCGGTTGACTGTGCCTTCCCAGAGATGTTAACCTGATAACCTTAAAGACATTTAGAGTACGCCGTTCGTTCTTTCCTCTTTTTTGTAAAACATGGATGCCATTCTGCACGCCCTAGGCGGGATTCTGCTGAGAGCCGTGCCTACATTTTTACTGGTCATTGTGCTCAACTTTTTTTTGAAGAGCTTCTTCTTCAAGCCCTTCGAAAAGGTACTGCACAAGCGCTACGAAGCCACGGAAGGAGCGCGTAAACTGGCCGAGGAAAGCCTCGCCAAAGCTGCCGCCAAAGCTTCGGAATATGAAGCCGCCATGCGCGCCGCTAAAGCCGAGGTTTACCTTACCCAGGAAAAGCTCCACAAGGAATTGCAGGACCAGCAAGCCGAGGCGCTTCTGGCCGCCCGCCGCGAGGCCGATACTCATGTGAAGGCCGCCAAAGCCGAGCTCGCCGGGGAAACCGAAGCCGCCAAAGCCAGCCTCGCCCGCGAGAGCGAGTTGCTCGCCAACCAGATTGCGGAATCCATCCTCCGCGGGAGTGCGGCATGAGGCGCCTGCTTCTGGCAGCCGCGCTATGCACGTTCCTGTTCACGGCCGCTCCTGCGTTTTCCCAGCAAAGGGAATCCAATGCGGAGGACGCCGGCGAAGCGAACCTCGAAGGCTGGCGCTGGGTCAATTTCTTGATCCTGTCCGGGGGGCTGGGCTACCTCATTGCCAAGAGCGGTGGGCCATTTTTTCAAAACCGTTCCCGGCAAATTCGCCAGGAAATGACGGACGCCGAAGCGGCTCGGAAGGATGCCGAAGCCCGCGCGGCCGCCGTGGACCGCCGCCTCGCCAGCCTCGATTCCGAAATCGCCGAATTGCGTGCTGAGTCCCAGCGGGAAGCCGCCGCCGAGCAGGAGCGCATGCGCCGCCAGACATCTGCCGATATGGCCAAGATCCGGGCGCATGCCGAACAGGAAATCTCGGCCGCGGGAAAAGCCGCCCGCCAGGAGTTGAAGAAGTATTCCGCCGAGCTCGCCATCTCCCTCGCGGAGCAAAAGCTGCGCGCGCGCGTCACCACGGACACCCAGGATGCCCTGGTGCGCGGCTTCGTGCGCGATCTCGATAATCCCTCCTCCCGGGCGCAGGCCACTTAAGAATCAATGACTTCTTCCGCTGTAGCACACCGATATGCCGAGGCTCTCGCGGATGTGGTGACCGCGCCTGGCGCCGCTATTCAGGGGCCCGAAGCTGTGAGCCAATTGCGTGCTTTTGCCGCGGCTCTGCAATCCTCGCACGAGTTGTACAACGTGCTGACCACTCCCTCGGTTCCGTCCAGCCGCAAAAAATCAGCGCTGGCCAAAATCGGCGGCGTGCTCGGGTTCGCGCCCGTCACGCGGAATTTCCTGTTTGTCCTGGTCGATCACCACCGCATTACCGCCTTCGAGGACATCCTCGATGCTTTCGAGCTGGTTCTCGACGAGCGCCTGGGCTTTGCGCGCGCGGAGGTATCCTCGGCCCGCGAATTGAGTGAGGCCCAGCGGTCTATCATCAATTCCAAGCTGGAGCACATGACCGGCAAGCGCATCCGCATGCGTTTCCAGGTCGACGAATCGATAATTGGCGGCGTAATCGCGCGGATCGGGTCCACCCTCTACGATGGCTCGGTGCGCGGCCAGCTCAGTTCTTTGGGGCGGCGCTTGAGCGCCGAAGAGTAATCGTAACGAGAAGGATTTATGGCAACTATTCGAGCGGATGAAATCACCAGTATCCTCCGCCAGGAGATCGAGAATTACGACCGCGCCATTGATGTCACCGAGATCGGCTCGGTGATGTCGGTGGGCGACGGCATCGCCCGCATTCACGGCCTGGAGAAAGTCATGGCCGGCGAGCTCATCGAGTTCCCGCATGACGTGGCGGGAATCGCCATGAACCTGGAAGAAGACCAGGTGGGCGCCGTGCTGCTCGGCGACTACACCGAAATCAAGGAAGGCGATGAGGTCCGGCGCACGCGCCGGATCATGTCCGTTCCTGTCGGCGATGCCTTGATCGGCCGCGTCGTGAACGCCCTCGGCGAGCCGTTGGACGGTAAAGGCCCCATCCACGCCGCGGAGTACAATCCCGTGGAACGCCTGGCGCCCGGCGTAGTCGAACGCCAGCCCGTGAAGGAGCCCGTGCAGACCGGTATCAAGGCCATCGACGCCATGATCCCTGTGGGCCGCGGCCAGCGCGAGTTGATCATCGGCGATCGCCAGACCGGTAAGACCGCCATCGCCCTCGACACCATCATCAATCAAAAGGGCGGCGACATGATCTGTATCTATGTCGCCATCGGCCAGAAGCGCTCCACCGTCGCCCAAGTCGTCAAGACGCTGGAAGACTACGGCGCCATGGATTACACCATCGTCGTATCCGCCTCCGCATCCGATCCCGCTCCCATGCAATATCTCGCCCCATTCTCCGGCTGCGCCATGGGCGAGTACTTCCGCGACCGCTCCAAGCATGTGCTCTGCGTCTATGACGACCTTTCCAAGCACGCCGCCGCTTACCGCGAAATCTCGCTGCTGCTGCGCCGGCCGCCGGGGCGCGAAGCGTTTCCTGGTGACGTTTTCTATCTGCACAGCCGCTTGCTGGAGCGCGCCGCCAAGCTCAGTACCGAGAAGGGCGGTGGCTCGCTGACCGCGCTCCCCTTCATCGAAACGCAGGCGGGCGACGTCTCGGCTTACATCCCCACCAATGTCATCTCGATCACCGACGGCCAGATCTTTCTGGAGGCCGACCTGTTTAACTCCGGCATCCGCCCGGCCATCAACGTGGGCATCTCGGTGAGCCGCGTCGGCGGCAACGCGCAGACCAAGGCCATGAAATCCATCGCCGGCAGCTTGCGCCTCGAATTGGCGCAATACCGCGCCTTGGCCGCATTCGCACAGTTCGGTTCCGATCTCGACAAGGCCTCCCTCGATCAGCTCAATCGCGGCAAACACTTGGTCGAGATTCTGAAGCAAGGCCAATACCAGCCGCTGCCGCTCGAAAAACAAATCGTTATTATCTTCGCCGGCACCCAGGCTTTCCTCGACGATCTCCCGGTCGAGCAGTGCCGCAAGTTCGAAGAGGAGCTGTACCGCTTTATCGAGAACGCGCATCGCGACATTCTCAATGAGATCCGTGACAAGAAGGCGCTCGATGACACCCTGCGCGCCAAAATGAAGTCCGCCATCGGGGAGTTCAAAGCGCGCTTCGTAGCCGAGACGCAGGCCGCCGCCCATGCCTAGCCTGATCGACATCCGGCGGCGCATACGCTCCGTCAAGAATACCCAGCAGATCACCAAGGCCATGAAGATGGTCTCGGCGGCCAAGCTGCGGCGCGCGCAAGATCGCGTGATTGCCGCGCGTCCTTATGCCGCCCTGCTGCGAAGCGTACTGGCCAATGTCGCTTCAGCGGCGGCAGTTGATCCGGATGCGGGCTCGAATCCGCTGGTCGCGCAGCGGCCGGAGCAGCGCGTCCTGCTGGTGCTCTTCACCGCCGACAAGGGGTTGGCAGGCGCTTTCAACAGCAACCTGATCAAGGGCGCGCAGCGCTTTATGGCGGAACGCGACGGATCCGCGGTAACCATGGAATTAGTCGGCCGTAAAGGCCGCGACTTTTTTCGAAAACGGGGCGCTCGCATTTCCGGAGATCAGATCAACTTGGCCGCCAAGCCGGCCTACGACCTTACTGCGCCGATTGCCCGGAAGGCCATGGATCTGTACCGCGACGGTGAGATCGATGCCGTCTACCTCATCTACAACGAGTTCAAGAGCGTGGTCTCGCAGAAGCTGACGGTTACCAAGATCCTGCCGGTCGAAGTGCCTGAGCAAGCCACGCCGGTTGACTACATCTTCGAGCAGCCGCCCGCGGAAATGCTCGATTCTCTGCTGCCGCGCTACGTGGAGACCGCTTTCTTCCAGGCCTTGTTGGAGACCGCCGCCGCCGAGCACGCCGCTCGCATGACGGCCATGGACGCCGCTACCTCCAACGCGTCGGAGATGATCGACAAGCTCACCCTCTACATGAACCGTGTGCGCCAGGCCAGCATCACCAAGGAAATCATCGAGGTCGTCAGCGGCGCTGCGGCCGAGTAGCGGCGAGATGAATAACGTGAGTGAATTTTCCACCGCAGAGGCGCAGAGGCGCAGAGAGAAGGCGAAGAGAAGTCTTGCTCTGCGATCTCTGCCTCCTTCGCGCCTCAAGGTTTTGTTTGGGAACTTTTCATCGCCCGGTTTTGAGTCGCAGAGCCGGCGGAGAACGCCGAGTCATTTTCAAATTACTTCTCCGCGTCTCTGCGGTAATTAAAGGACTAATGCAAAGCAGGAAATTATGGCAACTACTAGCAACGGAATGGTAGAAGGTAGCGTAGTCCAGGTGGCCGGACCGGCCGTCGACTGCCAGTTCCCCGAAGGACAGATCCCGCTGGTGTACACCGCCATCCGGATCACCAGCGAAGGGTTTGACGTCCCTCAGCCCATCGACATCATTTGCGAAGCCCAGCAGCACATCGGCGAAGGACGCGTGCGCACGGTCGCGCTCCAACCCACCGAAGGCCTCGTGCGTGGCATGAAGGCGATCAGCTTGGGACATCCCGTGGAAGTGCCCGTCGGCCACGAGACCCTGGGCCGCGTGCTCAACGTCATTGGGCAGCCCGTCGATCAGATGGGCCCCGTCAACGCCAAGAAACACTACTCCATTCACCGGTCGGCGCCTTCGTTTGAAGACCAGTCCACGCGCCTGGAAATGTTCGAGACCGGCATCAAGGTCATCGACCTGCTCGAGCCTTACCTGCGCGGCGGCAAGATCGGCCTGTTCGGCGGCGCCGGCGTCGGCAAGACCGTCATCATCATGGAGCTGATTAACAACATCGCCATGAAGCATGGCGGTGTCTCGGTCTTCTCCGGCGTCGGCGAGCGTACGCGCGAAGGCAACGACCTTTGGCTGGAAATGCAGGAATCCGGCGTTATCGACCCGCACGACTACCACAAATCGAAAGTGGCGTTGATCTACGGGCAGATGACCGAGCCGCCCGGGGCACGCCTGCGTGTAGGACTCACCGGTCTGACCGTCGCCGAGTATTTCCGCGACGAAGAAGGCCAGGACGTGCTGCTCTTCATCGACAACATCTTCCGTTTCACGCAGGCCGGTTCCGAAGTATCCGCGCTCCTGGGCCGCATGCCTTCAGCCGTCGGATACCAGCCGAACTTGGCAACCGAAATGGGCGAACTGCAGGAGCGCATCACGTCCACCAAGAAGGGCTCCATCACTTCCGTGCAGGCCATCTACGTGCCTGCCGACGACTACACCGACCCCGCTCCCGCGACCGCGTTCGCGCACCTCGACGCAACTACCAATCTTTCGCGCGACATCGCGGCTATCGGCATCTACCCGGCGGTGGATCCGCTGGCGTCCACCTCGCGCATTCTCGACCCCAACATCATCGGCAAGGACCACTACGATACCGCCCAGATGGTGAAGGGGATCCTGCAGCGCTACAAAGACCTGCAGGACATCATCGCGATCCTGGGCATTGACGAGTTATCAGACGAAGACAAGCTAACGGTGGCGCGCGCCCGCAAGATCCAGCGATTCCTTTCGCAGCCCTTCCACGTCGCCGAGCAGTTCACCGGCACCCCCGGCAAGTACGTCAAACTCGCCGACACCATTCGCGGCTTCCGCGAAATCTCCGAAGGCAAGCACGACGAAATCCCCGAGCAGGCCTTCTACATGCAGGGCACCATCGAAGAGGTGCGGGAGCGCGCCGAAGCCCTTAAGAGAAGCTGATCATGGCCGACGCTCTCGATCTCGAAGTCGTCACCCCCGAGCGGCAGGTTCTGCATGAGCAAGTGCCGGAGGTATCGCTCCCGGGCAAGAATGGCTACATGGGCATTCTTCCAGGCCACGCGCCGCTTTTGAGCGAGTTAGGGATTGGTTTCCTGACCTACTACATCGGCGGCCGCAAGCGCATGCTGGCCGTGCACGGCGGTTTTCTCGAAGTGAAAGATGACCATGTGCGCGTGCTGGCGGATGCCTCCGAGCGCGCCGAAGAGATCGACGTCGAGCGCGCCCGCCGCGCCTTGCGCCGGGCCGAAGAACAAGCCATCAATCCCGCGATTGGAATCGATCCCGGAATCGCGCTGGAGGCCCTGGAGCGCGCCCAAACCCGTATCGCCGCCGCCGAACAACACGCCGAGTAACGTTCTAATCGGGCCGAAGCCATCTGATCAATGGCGTGGTCATCAGCGTTGTCGCCAGCGCCATAATCACCATCATCGAAAAGATGGTCGGGGATAAAATATGCAGGTCGAGCCCCACATTCAAGACGACTAGCTCCACCAATCCCTGTGTTCATCAGGATGCCCACCGCCAGTGATTCCCGCCAGGGCATTCCGCCGGCGCGGACGGCCAACGCGCCAATCAGCAGTTTGCTTCCCGCTGCCACTGACACAATCAGGCTGCACAGCAACCACAAAGCGCCGCTATTCAGTAAACCGATGCTCATGCGGAGTCCCGTACAGGCGAAGAATAGCGGCAGCAGCAGGGTCACGGTAACGGATTCGAGCCGGTATCGTAGTTCTATCCTCCAGCTTGCCGCCTTTCGGCAAAACGATTCCCGCCAGGAAAGCGCCGAACAGCGCATGAATCGACAGAGCTTCCGTCGCCCAAACCGAGAGCAGGAGAAAGATCATGGTGGCCCCGAAGCGGCCGAGATCTGGTGCCGCGCCCGCCGGAAGCCAACGTCGCAAGACAGGGCGCACCAGCCACACCATCGCCAGGACATATCCCCCGAGCATCGCGAATCGCCAGGGCAGGGAAGTCTCCGTCGCCGGGCGAGCGATTTGGGTAATCACGGCAAGCAGGCACCATGCAGTGACATCGTTGAATGCCGCGCGCGAAATCGCAAACACCCCCACGCGTGTCAGCATCAGCTCTTGATCGGCTAAAATTCGCGCTAGCACTGGAAAAGCGGTAATGGCCATGGCCACGCCCAGGAACATCACGAAAGGCAGTCGCGGCGCGCCGCCCCCGAGTCGCGAATAGAGCCGCCACGCCAGAGCTCCGCCGAGCACGAGCGGAGCCACAATGCTGGCCTGGCTGGCGATCACTACCGATCGTGCCGAGCCCCGCAACGAGCTTGGCTGCACCTCCAGGCCCACCAGAAACATGAACAGCACCAGCCCTACCTGGCTGAGGGCATACAACGGTGCAAGGCCCTCCGGAGGAAACAAGGCGTTCATCGCGGCCGGCGAGATCTGACCCAGGAACGAAGGTCCCAGCAGTATGCCTGCGGCCATCTCGCCCATAACCGGGGGCTGGCCGATCCAGCGAAAGACCAGGGCCATTAGCCGTGCGGCCGCCAGAATCACCGCCATTTCGAGAAACAGCAGCTTCAGTTCAGGCATCGCCCCGCTCCAGCTTGCGATGCGCTTCCAGGCGTGCCTTGCGCTCCTTGCTCGCGCTGTTTCACGCCGAAATCCCAATAGAGGAAGCGCAATGCCGTCAAAATGCAATTGAAAGCGAGGAACGTAGGGAGAATCAGTGTATTGCCGCGGCGCGCATCCAGCCAGATCAGAGGTCCGGAAACGAGGATCAATCCTACGGCAATGATCTTGCGGTTGCGGGACGTGAGGACGCCGGAATCCTCCCTGTGCCGAAAATCGGGATGGACAATCACCAGCAGCGGCGGATGCGCCAGGCCATGGGCATCGTAGATTTCGCAGCGAAGCTGCGGCAATGCTTGGACCTTCGCTTCGCAAAAGCGCTGCGCGGCTTCCAGATTAGCGAAAGCGATACACGTCGCGTCCTCGGAGGGGAAAACCCTTACCGTTCGAATCCCGTGCGGCCGAACTCGCACGCTCCTTGACAAACACCGCGCAGTCCGTGGGACGCATCAGGTCGAGCCAGTCCCGAGGCGTACGCCGCGGGTCGAACAGCCGGATCTCAGTTCCACAGTCCACTGCAACGGGGCGCGGCTACGCCTCGCGCGGACGGAGCTTGAATGACTCCAGCAAGCCCTTCGATTTGCGCATGATCAATTCGGTCAGGTTCAAGATCAGGGCCAGCGCTAACAGCGCCGGCCAGAGGTCCATCGTCGTGGATGTGCTGCGGCCTCCGGCGTCGAACACTTGCTTGGCGGAAGGCTGGTAGCGTCCACCGGTGGCTTGCGCCACTTGGCGAAGGAGTTGCTCGTTGCTGCCGTACTCCAGCATCTCGTCCTCTTGGCGGTAAAACCCTACTTCCGGAAAAGCCGGGGAATCTTCCAACGGACGGACGCGAAACAGGCCCTGGTTCTGGCCGATATTCAGCCGGGCGCGATAGTGGCCCGCCGCTACCTTGCTGATTCGCAGCGGAGCATGAAAACCTTCGGGGCCCATCGCAAAGATATCCGGAATCGTGGCCGGCTCGGGCACATTGCCGGAAAGGCGGTAATCGACCACCAATTCGCCCGATGCGCGGTCGAAATCGGCGGTAGCTTCGCTTTCCGGCGCGTGCGGCAGCAGGTCGCGGAAAATATTGGCCCACAGCCGGTCAAAGCCGGGCCAAGTCACCCAATTCGCGGCCCAGCGGTTCTTGGCATCCGATGTGAATACGGCGGCGCGGCCCAAACCGTATTGCCAGCGCGCCAGCAAGGGATCTTTCTGGTCGGCTTCCAGAATCGTATCGGCGGTCGGCCGGGACTGAAAGCGGATATAGCCCAGCAGCGCGGGCGCGTTCTCCACATCCACTCCATCCAGAATCTCGGCGTGCTGCAGTACCCGCGGCCGTAGTTGCTTTTCCACCGCAGTCATGCCGGAATGCTCCTGCACGTCGCGCAGCAGCAACTGTTCCAATCCGGCCGGGTCGTCGAGGAAGTAGGATTTGCCCTCTGCGCCCACCGCTACCTTACTGAGGAACGCGCGGTTCACGTCGAGGCCCAGGCCCACCGTGGAAATAGTGATCCGGTTCTGCTTGGCCAGCGCCGCCGTGGTCATGCTGTCGCCTTCTTCGGAAATGCCGTCGGTCAGCAGGACGATGTGCTTATAGATGGCATCTTCGGGTAAGATGCGCTGATAAGCTTCGCGCAGTGCGGGGGCGATCTGGGTGCCGCCTTCCGGCTGAATTCCGGCGATCATCCGCTTGATGCCCTGCCGGTCCGTGGCTTTGCGGATGGGTACCGCCCATTCGTAGGTGTTGTCGAAGATCAGAACGCCCACCGAATCGATCGGGCGCAGATTCTCGACCACGCCGCTGGCCGCGAGCCGCGCCAGTTCGATCTTGCGGCCCTCCATCGAGGACGACTTGTCGATGATCAGCACCACGGCGGTGCCATCCTGCGTACGCGGAGGCGCCAGCTTGGCGGGCAAGGTCCGCTCCAACGGCGTCTCCGGGCCTTTGTTCTCGACGTAGACATTGTGCTCGCCCGCGATCCAAACCAGGCCGCCGCCCTTTTTCACATAGTCTTCCAACGCCGCTTGCCGCGCGTCCGGGATGGCGTGCATATCCCAGTTGTTAATGATGATGAGTTGGAACCCGTCGAGCCGGTTAGGAACTCCGCCGTTCGCTTGCTGGATTTCGAAGGAGTTGGCTTCGAGCGCGCGCAGCAGGTGCTGCTCGGTTCCGGCAGGGTCGTTGGAAATGAGCAATACACGCGGGCGGCGGAGCGTCATGGCCTGTTCGAAATGCGCCTCGCCTAAACCCTCGGCGGCCACTTTACCGGCCAGTTCCAGCGCTCCGGTCGAGTTGACGCTGGCGTGCAGCCGGACGTGGTTCACACCGCCTTCCAATTGCACGGAATTGGCTCCCAGCGATTTGCCTTCCGCCGTTAATTCGACGCTAGCAGCCGTTTTGTGCGGTGCTTCCACCGTGATCTCGACCGGAAAACGCTCGCCGCTGAATACCTGCGCCGGAAGCGAGACGGAATCCAGGCGCAGCCCCGGCTTGGGACGGCCCGCGAGCGGCACCGTATCGATGGGAATCCCGAGCTGTTGCGCTTGCCAAATCGCCCTTGTGACGCTCCCCTGATTCTCGTTGCCGTCGGAAACGAGTACGATTCGGGCGGTCATCCCCGATGGGAGAGATGCAGCCGCATCGCGGATGGCGGATTCCAGATTGGTGCCGTGGCCTCCGGCTCCGGCGGTGTGGCGGAACTGCCATCCTTGCTTGCCGTGTTCCTCGTTGGCAGCCGTGCGCGTATTGCGTGCGAACGGAATGAATCGCGCCCAATTACTGCCACGCGCCCGCTCCACTTGGCCGGCGAACGCGGACTCGGTGCGCAGATCGTCGGAAGAGACGCTGGCCGAGGTGTCCACCAGAACGGCAGTGGCCACTTTGCTCTGGTAGATGGTAACGCGCGGCTCGGCGAGCGCGAGCAGAATCGCAGCTACGGTTCCGGCCTTGAGCAGCAAAGCCGGGCGGCGCGCGGAAGCCCGCCACTCCCATACCACCCAAGCGCAGGGCAACAGGAGCAGGAGAACCACCCAGGGGTGTTCGAAGGTCATCGGTGCGCCACCTCGGCCTCCGCGGATGCGCGGCGGTGCTGCAGAATGTGACGCTTCGCAGTCCGGCGGAAGCGCCCGAACAGGAACCACTCGGCTAACAGGCCGATGCCTCCGGCCAGCGCCAACCAAGGCCACAGATCCTCGCTCGGCGAGGCAATCGCGGGAATTCGCGGAATCCCTCGGCGCACGTCAGAAGGCGGCTCCCACTTCTTCTCTCCGAGCTGCGGCAGCGTCAAAGAGTAGATGTATTCGCGATCAGCCGCCAACACACGCACCACGCCGGGAGTGCCGGAGAAGAAATGCACCGCGCGGTCACGCACGATGAACGGTAGCGGCGAGCCGTCCTCCGTCATCACCTTAACTTTCGCCGGCGGAGTATCGTGCTCCAGATCGAGTTTCACCGCGCCCACGCTGCCCCCACTCACCTCCCAGCGGCGGAAGATCTCGGGGGCAAACCAGCGCAACAGATTGGCGAACAGCAGGGGCGTGGCGAGCTCGTAGCGCATGCCGGAAAGGGCCGGGTGGAAACCGAAAACCACAA
>Ga0209060_10000201_pt1 | contig 142483 bp, 139 predicted proteins | sample Coa_R1_8_FD_187155 | JGI IMG/M metagenome (GOLD analysis project Ga0209060, IMG submission 187155) | Surface soil microbial communities from Centralia Pennsylvania, which are recovering from an underground coalmine fire - Coalmine... | ecosystem: Environmental > Terrestrial > Soil >... | reverse complement strand
CGGCGCCACCTGCACCGGCTCCAGCGCCACTTGCCCGGCCAGCTCGCCCGCCGCCGCCGGCACCGTCTGCCGCGCTGCCGCCGGCGCCTGCGATATCGCCGAGACGTGTACCGGCTCGAGCCTCACCTGCCCCGCCGACACCTTCGTCGCCGCCGGCACCGTCTGCCGCGCCTCCACCGGCACGTGCGACCTCGGCGCCGCTTGCACCGGCTCCAGCGCCACCTGCCCGGCCAGCACGCCCGCCGCCGCCGGCACCGTCTGCCTCGCGTCCAGTGGCCCCTGCGACCTCGGTGCCAAGTGTACCGGCTCGAGCCTCACCTGCCCCGCCGACACCTTCGTCGCCGCGGGCACCGTCTGCCGCGCCTCCACCGGCACGTGCGACCTCGGCGCCGCCTGCACCGGCTCCAGCGCCACCTGCCCGGCCAGCACGCCCGCCGCCGCCGGCACCGTCTGCCGCCCGGCAGCGGGTACGTGCGACATCGCCGAGACCTGTACCGGCTCGAGCCTCACCTGCCCCGCCGACGCGTTCGTCGCCGCGGGCACGCCCTGCAATGCGTCGACGGGGTCCTGCGACCTCGGCGCCACCTGCACCGGCACCAGCGCCACTTGCCCGGCAAGCTCCCCGGCGCCGGCCGGCACCATCTGTCGTCCCGCAGCGGGCCCGTGCGACATCGCTGAGACCTGCACGGGCAGCAGCATCACCTGCCCCGCGGACAGCTTCGTTGCCGCCGGTACCGTCTGCCGCCCGTCCGCCGGTGTCTGCGACATCGCGGAGACCTGCACCGGCTCGAGCGCTGCGTGCCCGGCCGACAGCTTCCTCGCCGCCGGGACCGTCTGCCGGCCCTCCGCCGGCATCTGCGACGTCGCCGAGACGTGCACCGGCTCAAGCGCCACCTGCCCGCCCGACGGCTTCGTGCTCGCGGGCACGGTGTGCCGTGCGGCGGCCGGGCCGTGTGACATCGCGGAGACCTGCACCGGCACCAGCGCGACCTGCCCGGCCGACCTGAAGGCCCCTGCCGGCACGGTCTGTCGCCCGTCGGTCGGCGTCTGCGACGTCGCCGAGACCTGCGACGGCGTCAACGTGACCTGCCCGGCTGACGCGTTCGCGCCCGCCACCACGGTCTGCCGACCTGCGGCCGGCCCATGCGACATCGCCGAGAACTGCACGGGCACGAGCGCCGTCTGCCCCAACGACGCGCGCGAGCCCGCGGGCTTCGTGTGCCGGCCGTCCGCGGGCATCTGCGACGTCGCCGAGACCTGCGACGGCATCAACGTCACCTGCCCGCCCGACGGCTTCGTCGCGGCGGGGACCTCCTGTCGCTCCTCGACGGGCGCGTGCGACCTCGGCGCGACGTGCAACGGCACCAGCGCCACCTGCCCGCTGAGCGGCCCGGCGCCCGCGGGGACCGTGTGCCGCCCGGCCGCGGGAGCGTGCGACGTCGCCGAGACGTGCAACGGGTCGACCACGACGTGCCCGGCCGACGGCTTCCAGCCGGCGGGGACCGTGTGCCGCGCGTCGACCGGCGCGTGCGACCCGGCGGAGACCTGCACGGGGACGAGCGCCACGTGCCCCGCCGACGTGCTGTCGCCCTCGGGCACCGTCTGTCGACCCGCCGCCGGCCCCTGCGACATCGCCGAGACCTGCACCGGCGCCAGCGGCCAGTGCCCGGTGGATACCTTCGCGCCGTCGTCGGTCGTCTGCCGCCCCGCCGCAGGGGTGTGCGACGTGGCGGACAACTGCACCGGCACGAGCGCTCAGTGCCCGCCCGACGCCGTCAAGCCCGCCAACACCGCATGCCCCGATGACGGCAACCCCTGCACCCGCGACATCTGCGACGGCACCAGCACGAGCTGCCAGCATCCCGCCGGCAACGCCGGCGCGATCTGCCGGGCGGCAGCCGGTCCTTGCGACGTCGCCGAGGCCTGCAACGGTACGAGCACAACCTGCCCGCCCGACACGATCCTGCCCGCAGGCAGCATCTGCCGGCCCGCCGTCGACGTGTGCGACGTCGCCGAGACGTGCAACGGCACGAGCGTCACGTGCCCCGTCGACCAGTACAAGGCTGCCGGGACCATCTGTCGGCCGGCGGCGGGTACGTGCGACGTGCCGGAGAGCTGCAGCGGCACGAGCCCGTACTGCCCGCCCGATTCGGTTCTGCCCGCGACGACGGTCTGCCGTCCGGCGGCGGGACCGTGCGACCGGCCCGAGAACTGCACGGGGTCGAGCGGCCTTTGCCCGACGGACACGTTCTATCCGAGCGGGACGGTGTGCCGGCCGTCGGCCGGGCCCTGCGACCTGGCCGAGGTGTGCAGCGGACAGAGCGTGCTCTGCCCGGCTGACAGCTATGCGCCGGCGACCACGCTCTGCCGCGCGGCGGCCGGCGCCTGCGACGTCGCCGAGTACTGCACCGGCACCGGCGTGAGCTGTCCGCAGGACAAGTTCCTGGCCGCGGGCACGGTCTGCCGCGCGGCGGCCGGCGCGTGTGACGTCGCCGAGACCTGCTCCGGCTCGAGCGCGACGTGTCCGGCGGACGCGAAGGCCGCCGCCGGCACCGTCTGCCGGCCCGCGGCCGGCCCCTGCGATCTCGCGGAGAGCTGCGACGGAATCAGCAACACCTGCCCGATCGATACCTTCAAGCCCGCGGGCACGCTCTGCGCGGCAGCCACGACCGCCTGCGGCACCGCCGAGCGCTGCGACGGCAGCGGCGTGAGCTGTCCGGCCGGGGCGACCAGCACGCCGTGCCCCTGCATCTCCCCGGCGCCGATCGCCGCCTCCAAGCCGAGGCTGCTGATCAAGGGGCTCAATCAGGGACCCGGCCGCGAGCGGATCACGCTCAAGGGAACGCTCGCCGGCGTGCCGACCACCCCGCCGATCGACCCCGTCACGACGGGCGTGCGCATCCTGGTGAACGGTGCCAACGACACGGGCAATGTGCTCGACGCCACGATCCCGCCCGGCGCCTTCGGCGCCAGCGGCGCGGGATGGAAGGAGAACGTGACGGGCTCGAACTTCCTCTATCTGAATCCCGCGGGCATCCAGGGCATCACCAAGGTCCACGTCAAGCTCAACCACAACATCCCCGGCGTGGTGAAGTTCATCGTGGTGGGCAAGAACGCGACCTTCAACGGGGGGTACCCCTTCGACGCCTCGCAGATTCCGCTGTCGGCGCTGCTGGTGTTCGACCCGCCCGACGGCGCGAGCGGCCAATGCGCGGAGGCCACGTTCCCCGGGCCGGCGCCGATCGCGGCGTGCCTCGCGACCCCGGCCGTCATCCGATGCCAGTAGGCCGTCGCGCTCGGGCGAGCGTCTCCGGCGCTGCGCTCGGGTCGTAGTACAGCTCCTGGCGGGCGATCCGGCCGTCGCGGTAGCGGTAGCGCACGACGTAGCGCGACCGCAGGCGGCGTCCGGCATGCGTCCAGTCGAAATCGACGCGTACGAAGGCCGCCGTCGCGTCCGGCACGATGGCCAGCTCGACCGCGCGGTACTCGATCGCCGCGCAGCGACGGATGGTGAGCCGGATGAACTCGAGCGTGCGCTCGATGCCCGCGATCTCCGCCGGCCAGTCGAACAGGCGCACCGTGGGGCTCACGTAGACGACGTCGGGCTGGTAGAGCGCGCGTGCCAGCCCCGGGTCACCCGCGGCGAACGCGCGCCCCAGCTCCTGCTCTTGCGCCGCCAGGGCCTCGATCGTGATCATGCAACCTCCCGTGGTTGACGGGGTCCTACCAGGCGGTTAGGCGCGGGGGAATGGACTTTCGGCTGACGCCCGCCCAGACGCGCTTCCGCGACGAAGCGCGCGCGTGGCTCGCGGGGAATCTCCCGCCCGGCTCGGACACCCGTCGCCCCGAGACGGCCGCCGAGCGCGTCGCGTCCGCGCGGGCGTGGCAGCGCCGCCTCGCCGAGGGCGGGTGGGCCGGCCTCCACTGGCCGCGCGAGCACGGCGGCCGCGGCGCCACGCCGATCGAGCAGCTCCTCTTCCTCGAGGAATACGTCGCCGCCGGGGCACCCGACCTCGCCGAGATCGGAATCGGCCCGTCGCTCGTGGGACCGACGCTCATCCGCCACGGCACCGAGGAGCAGCGCCGCCGCTTTCTGCCCCGGATTCTCACCGGCGAGGATCTGTGGTGCCAGGGGTTCTCCGAGCCCGGCGCCGGCTCCGACCTCGCCGCGCTGCGCACGCACGCCGAGCGCCGCGGCGATATGTTTCGGGTGACCGGGCAGAAGATCTGGACGAGCTACGCGCAGCACGCCGACTGGTGCATCCTGCTCGCGCGCACGGGAGGCCTCGAGTCCGGCCGCCGAGGCTTCACCTTCTTTCTCCTCGACATGCGCGCCCCCGGGATTACGGTCCGCCCGCTGGTCGAGATGACGGGCGCGGCCTGGTTTAACGAGCTGTTCCTGGACGACGTCCCGATCCCGGCCGAGCACGTCGTCGGCACGCCCGGCGAAGGCTGGGCGATCGCGATCACGACGCTGGCCCACGAGCGCACGGTCGCAACGCCCCCGATCCGCCTCCAGAACGACCTCCGCGCCGTGCTCGCGCTCGCCCGCGCCACCGGCGCCGCCGCCGACGCGCGCGTCCGCCAGCGGCTCGCACGGAGCGCCGTCGAGGCGCGGATCGTGCGGCTGCTCGCCTACCGCCAGGCCGCGGCCGCCGAGCCGGGGCCCGAGGGCTCGGCGCTCAAGCTCCTGTGGACCGAGGCCGACCAGCGCTTGAAGGAGCTGGCGATCGCCCTCGAGGGGCCGTGGGGCGCCGTCGTCCACGACGCCGGGCGGTGGCAGCGGGAGTGGCTGTGGTCGCGCGCGGCCACGATCTACGCGGGCACGTCCGAAGTGCAGCGGAACATCGTCGCCCAGCGCGTGCTCGGGCTCCCGCGGGAGCCGCGGCCGTGATCGACCTCGCGCTTCGCGGCGGGCGGGTGTGCGACGGCAGCGGCGCGCCCGCGCGCACCGCCGACGTCGCCGTCGACGGCGGGCGCGTCGTGGCGATCGGGCGCGTGGGCGGACCCGCGCGCCGCACGCTCGACGTGGGCGGCTGTCTGGTGACACCCGGATTCGTCGACGTGCACACCCACTACGACGCGCAGGTGACCTGGGACCGCCTGTGCACGCCGTCGTGCTGGCACGGCGTCACCTCGGTCGTGATCGGCAACTGCGGCTTCGCGCTCGCGCCCTGCCGGCCCGAGCGGCGCGAGGACCTGCTGCGCATGCTCGAGCACGTCGAGGGCATGCCGTTCGAGAGCCTGCGTGCGGGCGTGCGCTGGGAGTGGGAGTCGTTCGGCGAGTACCTGGCCGCGCTGCGCGCCCGCCCGCTCGGCGTGAACGTGGGCGCGCTGCTGGGTCACTCGACGCTGCGGGCCTTCGTGATGGGCGACGACGCGTATGCGCGCGGCGCGCGTCCGGCCGAGGTCGAGGCGATGGAGGCGCTCGTGCGTGAGGGCATGGCGGCCGGCGCGCTCGGGCTGGCGACCTCGCGCTCGCCCGGCCACGTGGGCGCCGGAGGCCGGCCTGTGCCGAGCCGGCTCGCCGGGCGCGACGAGCTTTGGGCGCTCGTCGCGGCGATGGGCCCGCGGGGCGTCCTCGAGATCACCCCCGAGACGTTCCCGGTGAGCGCCGTGGAGCTGGGCTTCCTCCAGGAGCTTTCGCGCGCGACCGGCCGGCCCGTGAGCTTCAGCGCGGCGCTCGCGCTCCCCGACCGCCCCGACGCCTGGGACGCCGTCTACGCCCGGCTCCGCGCCGGCGGGGCATTCGTCTTCCCGCAGGTCTCCTGCCGGCCGATGCGCTTCGACTTCGACCTCCGCACGGGCTGCGCATCGCTCGACGCCCTGCCGGCGTGGCGGCGCTGGCGGGCGGCGGGATCGGACGCGGAGCGGCTCGCGCTCCTCGCCGACGGGGGCTTCCGGGCCGCGGTGCGCGCGGACGCCCTCGGCCGTCCCGACGCCCCGTCGGCGCGGCGCTGGCGCGACGTCGTCGTCGAAGAGGCACCGCGCTCGCCCATGCTGGTCGGGCAGACCCTCGGCGCCGTCGCCGCCGCGCGCGGCGGCGACGCGCTCGACGCCCTGCTCGACGTCGCCCGCGCCGAGGGCCTCGACGCGCGCTTTTCGATGGTGCTGCTCAACGACGACGAGGCGCACGTGGGCGAGCTGCTCCGCCAGCCGGAAAGCCTGATCGCGCTCTCCGACGCGGGCGCGCACGTGTCGGTTCTCTGCGACGCCGGCTACGCGACGCACCTGCTCGGCCACTGGGTGCGCGAGCGGGGGCTCTTCGCGTGGGAGGAGGCGGTGCGGCGGCTCACGTCGATGCCGGCCGACGCCTACGGCATCGACCGCGGCCGCCTCGTCGCGGGCGCGTCCGCCGACGTCGTGTGCTTCGACCCGACGCGCGTGGCCGCGCTGCCTCCGGAGACGTTGCACGACTTTCCCGGGGGCGCCGCGCGCCGGGTCACGCGGGCCGCGGGGATCGCCTGCGTCGTGGTCGGCGGCGCGGTGCTGCTCGAGGGCGGCGAATGGACCGGGGCCCTCCCGGGCGCCGTGCTGGCGTCGACATACGGCGCCCCCGGCACCACGGCGACCGTCGATCACGGGTCGAGCAGCCGGTCGTAGCCTTCGGCCATCGCGGTGTGCGCGAGCACGCTCCAGCGGAACGCCCGCCGCACGCATGCCTGCTGGACGGCCGTCGCCGCGAACCACTCGACGGCCTTCATGGCGTTCTCGCCGTGCTCGTCCTCGGCCTCGACGTGGATCGCATAGAACTCGAGCGTCTTCGCGTCGAGCCCGTAGTGATCGCGGAGCGCCGTGTAGATGACCTCCGCGCCCACCGCGCGGCCCGGCACCTGCATCTCGACCGCGAGCCCGAAGGCGCCGAGCCCCTCCTCGAAGGAGGAACGACAAAAGTAGCCGACGGCCGCCGCCGCGCCGAGGGTAGAGGCGAGCGGCACGTGCGCCCGCACCTCCTCGCGCGAGACGCCGAGCCCGGCCAAGAATTGCACGTACAGCTCGTAGTGCTCCGCTTCGCGGATGTAGCCCATCTCGCCCGCCAGGTTGCGAGCGAGCGCGCCGTAGATGCCGCGGTCGGGCACGATGGGCGCGTGGGAGAGCCAGGCCGCGACGCTCGGGACCGCAGGCTCGGTGTAGTAGTGCGCGTCCTTGGCCCAGAGCACCAGCTCGGCCCGCGAGCACTCGCCCGCGAGGAGCCGGCGCATGAACCGCCCGCGTGGCGCGTGCTCGAGCTTGAAGGCGTAGCACTCCTCGACGAACTCGCGGGGGGTCAGCTGACGCTCGGACGCTGGTCCCATGCCGTCCTCCTTGTGCCGCGCGGGCGGCGCCGACTATACCGTAGCGCCATGGACGGCGGCCACCGCTGGAACCACCTCAACTTCGCGGTTCCGCCCGAGCGCCTGGAGCTCGTCACGGCCTGCCTGGAAGCGCTCTTTCCGTGGGAGAAGTTCGTCGACAAGCCGACGCTCGTCGGCTACCGCCTCGGGGCCGACCTCCACGCCGGCGCACTCTATCTCCGGCCGACCCCTGCCGCCGCGGCGCTCGTCGCGGAAATCGCACGCCTGCGCACGGCCGATCGCGGCTTCGTCGGCGCGCTCGCCGCGCTCGACGCCCTCGACGCGGACTGGACGCCGCACGTGGGCTTCATGGTCCCCACCATCGCCGAGTGGGAGGCGCGCGTCGGTGGCGCCCGACGCGTCGCCCGCGAGCGCCTGGAGCTGGAGGTGCGGGTCGTCGACGTGCTGCGCCCCGGCGACGGGCGCGCGCAGACCGCCGACCTCCACCAGGCGTTCATCCGGCTGGGCCTGCTCGGCCCGCTCGGCACGACCGTCGAGATGCAGGCGCGCGGCTGATGCAGTTCGCGGTCCTGCTGCCGCAGTTCGGACCGTTCGCCCGCGGCGCCGACGTCGGCGAGCGCCTGCGCGCGGTCGCCACCGCGGCCGATCGGCTCGGCTACGACGTGCTCTGGACCGCCGAGCACGTGATCTACCCGCCGGCGATCACGACCCCCTATCCGTACGGCGCGCGCTTCCCGTTCGCCGTCGACGATCCCTTCCTCGACGTCGCGACCACGCTCGCGTGGGTGGCGTCGTGCACCGGCCGGGTGCGCCTCGGCTCCGCGGTCGTGGTGCTGCCGTACCACCACCCGATCACGCTCGCCAAGGCGGTGGCCACGCTCGACGTTCTCTCCCGCGGCCGCGTGCTCCTCGGCGTGGCGGGCGGATGGCTCCGCGAGGAGTTCGCGCTGCTGGGCATCCCGTTCCGGGAGCGCGGCGCGCGCACCGACGAGGCGATCGCGCTCGTGCGCGCCCTCTGGAGCGAGGAGCGTGTGACGTTCCACGGCCGCTGGCACGACCTCGCCGACGCGGCGTTCTTCCCGAAGCCGATCCAGCGGCCGGGCCCCCCCATCTGGATCGGCGGCGGCAGCCCGGCGGCGCTCCGCCGGGCGGGCCGCCTCGGCGACGGCTGGATCGCGGTCCCCCGTCCCGACGTGTCCGCGCTCGCCGCCGACGTGGCCACGATCCGCCGCCACGCCGAGGCGGCCGGCCGCGACCCGCGCACGATCGGCGTCGCGGCGAGCGGGCCCGCCGATTCGGTGACCGCGCTCCTCGACCTCGTGCCCGCGCTCGAGCACGCCGGCGTCACGATCGTCACCGTGCCCGCGCTCTTCTGGGCGCGAAGCCACGCGCACGCCCTCGAGCTGATGGAGGAGGTCGCGGCGCGCGCCGGCCTCGCCGCACGGACATGACGAAGCCGGTCACGAGCGCCGCAGCGGCGGTCGCCGACGTCCCCGACGGCGCCACGATCCTCGTCGGCGGCTTCGGCGTCATCCAGGGTTGGCCGACGAGCCTGCTGGAAGCCCTGCGCGACCGCGGGAGCCGCGGGCTGACGCTCGTCTGCAACACGCCCGGGGTCGGGCCCACCTCGCCGCAGATACTCGCCGAGCGCGGCCAGGTCCGCCGGCTGGTCGCGAGCTTCGCGGCCTACCCCACGCAGCCCACGCCGATGGAGGCGGGCATCAAGGCGGGCACGATCGCCCTCGAGCTGGTCCCGCAGGGCACGCTGATCGAGCGCGTGCGGGCCGGCGGCGCGGGCCTCGCCGCGTTCTACACCCCGACGGGCGTGGGTACCGCGGCGGCCGCGGGCAAGGAGGAGCGCACGTTCGACGGCGCCCGCTACCTGCTCGAGACCGCGCTGCGCGCCGACTTCGCCTTCGTGCGCGCCGCCCGCGCCGACGCGCACGGCAATCTCGTCTACCGGGGCAGCGGCCGCAACTTCAATCCGGTGTTCGCGACCGCCGCCCGGGTGACGATGGCCGAGGTCGACGAGGTCGTGCCCGCCGGCAGCCTCGACCCCGAGGCCGTGGTGACGCCCGGCATCTACGTCGACCGCCTCGTGTGCAGCGAGCGGCGGCTCGACGCCGAGGCCGTACGGCACTTGAGCCGCCGCCACGGCAAGCAGTGGGACCTCGAGGCGCGCGAGCGCCCGGCCGGGCCGCGGGGCCTCCCACCGGATCTCATGGCGATGCGCGCGGCGCGCCTGCTCGCGCCCGGCGAGACCGTGAACCTGGGACTCGGCCTGCCGACCCTCGTGTCGAGCTACGTCGCCGCGGATGCGGCCGTGACCTTCCACGCCGAGAACGGCATGCTCGGCTACGGTCCGCTCGCCGCCGAGGGCGAGGAGGACGTCGACCTCTACAACGCCAGCGGCCAGCTCGTGCGCCTCTTCCCGGGCGCGAGCTTCTTCGACACGAGCCAGGCGTTCGCGATGGCGCGCAGCGGGCGCGTCACCACGGTGGTGCTCGGCGCCTTCCAGGTCTCCGCCACCGGCGACCTCGCGAACTGGAACGTGCCCGCGACCGGCGTCGGTGGGATCGGCGGCGCGATGGATCTGGCTGCCGGCCGTGCGCGCATCGTCGTGGTGACGTTCCACGCGACGCGCGACGGCCGCGCGAAGCTCGTCGAGCGCTGCACCTACCCGCTTACCGCGCTCGGCTGCGTGCGCACGGTCGTCACCGACCTCGCGCTGATCGACGTCGAGGGCGGTGGCTTCGTGCTGCGCGAGGTCGCCCCGGGCGTGCGCACCGACGACGTGCGAACGGCGACCGCGGCGCCGCTGCGCGTGCCCGACGGCGTGTGCGAGATGGCGTTCGCATGAGGGCCACGGACGCCGTCGGGACCGCGCTGCTGCTCGAGCACGACCGCGTGCGGGTCTGGGACTTCGTGCTCGCGCCCGGCGAGGCGTTCCCCATGCACACGCACCGCCTCGACCACGTGATCGTCGTGCTCGAGGGCGGGCGGCTGGAGACCACCGATGCCACGGGCCGCCGCCGCACGGTCGAGCCCAAGGCGGGCGATTGGTTCTGGTGCGCGGTGGACGGCGAGGACACCCACGACGCCCGCAACGTCGGCTCGACGCGCTACCGCAACCTCGTCGTCGAGATCAAGCGCTGAATGACGCGCCTCACGCTCGTCGCGGTCAACGCCGCCCGCCACGACGCGGCCTTCGACGCCGTCCGCGCCGCCGGCGCCGACGTCGTGCACGCCGCGTACCCGACGTCGTGGGAGGAAGTCTCCGCGCGCCGCACCGGCGCGCCGCTGCGGGCGGCGGAGACCGTCCCCGACGCGCTGCAGGCCGCGCTCGCGCGCGCCGACGCCGTCTTCGGCTTCGCGCTGCCGCGCGACCTCCCGGCGCTGGCGCCCGGGCTGCGCTGGGTGGCGACGCCCGCCGCGGGCATCGATCACCTGCGCGGCACGGGCGTGCTCGAGGCCGCCGCGATCGCGGTCACGACCACCGGCGGGCTCTTCGCCGGCGTGATCGCCGAGCACGTCTTCGCCGGCATCCTTCACTTCGCCAAGCGACTCGCGACCTTCGAGGCGCAGCGGCGCGAGCGGCGATGGAAGATGACGCGCGTCGGCGCGCTGGAGGGCCGCACCGTGGGGCTGGTCGGCGTCGGGCACATCGGGCGCGCGGTGGCCGCGCGCGCCCGGGCGTTCGGCATGCGCGTGCTCGGCCTCGGGCGCAGCGATCCGCGAGGCCGCCACGTGCCCGGCGTCGATCGCCTTCTCGGCCGCACGGCGCTGCCCGAGCTGCTCGCGAGCGCCGACTACGCGGTGGTCGCGGTCGCCGACACCCCGGCCACCCGCGGGCTCCTCGGCGCCGCCGAGATCGCGCGGCTGCGGCCCGAGGCGGTGCTCGTGAACGTCGCTCGCGGCACGGTGCTGGACGAGTCGGCGCTCGTCGCGGCGCTGCGCGCCGGCCGGCTCGCGGGCGCGGCGCTCGACGTGTTCGCCGAGGAGCCGCTGCCGCCGGCGAGCCCGCTCTGGGAGCTGCCGAACGTGCTGTTGACGCCCCACGTCGCGGCCAACGTCGAGGACTACCTCCCACGCGCGATCGCGCGGCTCGCGGAGAACGTGCCCCGCTTCCTGGCGGGCGCGCCGCTCCTCGACCGGCTCGATCGCGAGCGCGGGTACTGAGGCGACGGGATGACCGGGAGGCCGCCGGCGGAGACTTGGGGCCGCGACGCGGGGCATCCGACCGCGATCCGCTTCCTGCACGGCCCGCAGCCGCGCGGCTCGGAGCTGCTGCACGCGCTGCGCATCTTCCGCGAGTTCCTCTACGGCTTCCGCGCGCTCCACTTCGTCGGCCCGTGCGTGACGGTCTTCGGGTCGGCGCGCTTCGGCGAGGGCCATCCCCACTACGCCCTCGGGCGCGACGTCGGGGCGCGGCTCGCGCGCGCGGGCTTCACGGTGATGACCGGCGGCGGTCCCGGGCTGATGGAGGCGGCCAACCGCGGCGCCTGGGAGGCCGGCGGGCGCAGCGTCGGGTGCAACATCGAGCTGCCGAAGGAGCAGAAGCCGAACCCGTATCTTCACCGGTGGGTGACCTTCCGGCACTTCTTCGTGCGCAAGGTCATGCTCGTGAAGTACTCCTACGCCTTCGTGGCGCTCCCCGGGGGCTTCGGGACGCTCGACGAGGTGTTCGAGACGGCGACGCTCATCCAGACGCACAAGATGAACGACTTCCCGCTCGTGCTCGTGGGCGCGGCGTTCTGGGAGCCGCTGCTCGCCTTCCTGCGCGAGCGGCTGGTCGCCGCGGGCACCATCGACCGCGCCGACGTGGCGCTCCTCGCGGTCACCGATTCGCCCGCCACGGCCGTCGAGTGCATCCGCGAGGTCGGGTTGCGCCAGTTCGCGCTCTCCTACGGCCCGCGCGCCCGGCGGCGGTGGTTTCTCGGCGAGCGCGGCTGAGGACGTCAGCCGGCCAGCCGGAAGGCTGCCGACCGGCGCGCCGGCGGCTGGGGGGCACGCGCAGCGGCGGGCAGGCCGAGCACGTCGGCGATGGTCTCCCGGGCGACGGCGGCGAGCTCGCGCCGCGAGCATCCCGCCGGGGCGAGCGGCGGTCCGAACCACAGCTCGGCGACGAGGCCGGGGGCGCGCACCACCCGCGCCAACGACTCGGCGAACGTCATGTCGCCGACGAAGGCGGCCGCCGTGCCGGGCGTGCCGTCGGCCGCGCGGTAGCGCACGGCGACCGGCTGCACGGGCACGTCCGCGTCGAGCGCGGCCTGAAGCAACGCGCCGTGGAAACGGCCGATCCGGGAGCCGTCGGTGGTCGTTCCCTCCGGGAACACCGCCACGCGCTCGCCCGCGCGCAGCGCCGCCGCTACGCGGGCCTTGACGCGCGCGGCGTCGCGGAAGCTGCCGCGCACGATGAAGAAGGCATCGAGCCGCCGGGCGATGGTGCCGACGATCGGCCAGCGGGCCGTCTCGGCCTTGGCCACGAAGCGCGCCGGCACGACGGCGCCCAGCGCGTGCACGTCGAGCCAGGAGACGTGGTTGGCGACCAGGAGCACCGGTTCGGGCGACGGCGTCCCCCGCACGCGCACCCGGAGCTCGAGGGCGGCGAGGTTGCGGCGCGCGAGCCGGCGGCCGAGGCGGCGGCGGGCGGCGGCGGAGAGCCGCGGGGCGACGAGCCCAGCCGCCAGCCAGACCAGCAGGAGGTCGGCGGCGACGCGCGCCCAGCGGCTGAGCCTGCCCCTCATGCCGCCCGCAGGAGCCGCCGCGCCCAGCGCGCGTCGAGCTGCGCCATCGGCAGCAGGAGCAAGATGTCGGCGGTGCCGAAGCTCGAGTCCCATGCGGGCGGGCCGCACACGACCGCCCCCATGCGCAGGTAGCCGCGGATGAGGGGCGGCGGCGGCCGCTCCGGCTCCGCCCGGAAGGCGCGCAGCGGGAACGGGCGGCGCGGAAAGACGCGCCAGCGCTCGGGGCCGAGGTGGGTACGCAGGAGGCCGCGACAGACGCCGGCCGCAGCCGCGGGCTCTTCGGCGAGCGGGATGCTGCCGCAGCCGATCACGTGCTCGTAGCGGCGCGCGCGCAGGTGAGTCGCGAGCCCCTCCCAGAGCCGGGCGAGCACGGCACCGCTGCGATACGCGGGGTCGACGCAGGCGCGGCCGATCTCGACCAGGCCCGGGAGGTCGCGGAGCCGGCTCACGTCGAACTCGCTCTCGGCGTAGAGCCGTCCCACCCGGCGCGCCTGCTCCGCCGAGAGGATGCGGTAGGTGCCCACCACCGCCCCGGTCGCGCCGTCGCGCACGAGCAGATGCTCGCAGTAGGCATCGAAGGCGTCGCGATCGATCTCCTCCCTCGGCTCCGGGAGCCGGGCGCCCATCTCTTCGACGAAGACGCGATAACGAAGCCGCTGCGCCTCGCGGACGTCGGCCTCGGTGCGCGCGAGGCACGCGACGAGGGGCCCTTGCATGCCCGCGATGGTAGCGGGCCGCGGGTCACGTCGCGGCGACGAGCCGATGAAATCCCCGTGGCCGGAGCCGCTTGCCACGGGATCTTCACGGGACCGGTCGCCCGCCCGTCGCGCGGGCCGCGCCGGCATGGTAGGCGCGTGCCCATGGCGGCGACCCCGGGGCCGGTGGCGGTGCTCTGCTCGGGCGGGCTCGACTCGGCCGTCCTGCTCGTGGAGATGGCACGCTCGGCCGGGCGGGCCGAGCCCGTGTTCGTGCGCGCCGGGCACGTCTGGGAGCGAGCCGAGCGGGAGGCGCTCGCGCGCTTCGTCGCCGCCGTCGACGACGTACGCATCGGGCCCATCCGCGACCTCGCCGTGCCGGCGGCCGACGTCTACGGCGCGCACTGGAGCATGACCGGGCGCGGCTCCCCAGCGTGGGACGCGCCCGACGAGGCGGTCGAGCTGCGCGGGCGCAACTTGATCCTGCTCGCCAAGGCCCTCGTGCTCGCCGCCATCGAGGGTTGGCCGACGGTGGCCCTCGGCACGCTCGGCGGCAACCCGTTTCCCGACGCGACCCCGGGCTTCTTCGCGAAGGTGGCCGCGGCGGCGAGCGAAGGCCTACGCGCGCCGCTCGCCGTCGCCGCGCCCTACCGCACGCTCACCAAGGCCGAGGTGATCCGCCGCGGCGTGGACCTGCCGCTCGAGCTCACGCTCTCGTGCCTGCGGCCGACTGCCGCCGGCCTTCACTGCGGCGACTGCAACAAGTGCCGCGAGCGCGTGGAGGCCTTCGACGCGGCGGCGGTCACCGACCGCACCGTCTACGCACGACCCAGAGCGCCTTCATCGCCGGTCCGTGTGCGGCGAACGGATTGAACTCGGTGCGCTCGACGACGTCGAGCCCGGCGGCCGCGACCGCGTGCTCGACCTCCACTTCGGTGTAGAGGCGCTGCGCGATGCGATCCTCGGCCTCGCCCTCGGGGCCCCGGATGCGCACGCGCGCCTCGATCACCGGGGCGCCGGCGAGCCGGCGGTGCTCGCGCACGACCACGGCGTCGGCGAGCCGCACGGTCTCCGTGCCCGACCAGTAGCGCGCGTAGCTCGCCGCCAGGTTCAGCTCGAAGAGGAAGAGGCCGCCGGGCACGAGCGCCCCGCGCACGGCGGCGAGGGCGCGATCGAGGTCGCCGTCGCCGGTGAGCTGGTTCATCACCGTGTACACGCACACCGCGGCGTCGACGGGACGGGCGAGCTGCAGCGCGCGCAGGTCCTGGGCGACGAACACGGGGGGCTCCGCGAGCCCCGCGGCCGCGGCCTTGGCGCGCGCCAGGGCGAGCATCGGGACGGAGCAGTCGACGCCGACGACGGCGAAGCCCCGTCGGGCGAGGGCGACGGCGAGATCGCCGGTGCCGGCGCCGAGGTCGGCGATTCGCCGGACGTCACGCCCGTGACGGGCGAGCGCCGCGAGCAGGTGGGGCAGCACCAGCTCGTCGTAGGGCGGGCCGAAGGCGCGCTGCCAGGCGTCGAAGTGCGGAGCGAAGCGGTCGTAGGAAGCCACGGTGGTCCCGGCCGAGCGCAGAGCCCCGTCCCGTAGACCGCGGCGCGCCGGCCCCGTCAACCCCGACCGCCGGCCTCGCACAGCGCCTGCCGTGGCGATCACCTCCCGCCCGACGGGGACCGTTCCCGCGTTTGGGACAGCGCGCCGAGCGTGGCCGGTCCGGCACCGTGGAACGGCGGTTGCATCGCCGTGGAACGGCGGTCCCAACGGAGGAGTGCACGATGCTCGTCAGCATGTGGATGACGCGCGAGCTGATCCTGCTCCCGCCCGAGGCCACGATCTCGGAAGCCGCGGCCCTCATGGCGCGGCACCACATCCGGCGGCTCCTGGTCGCGCGCTCCGACGGCCGCCACCACCGCCTGGTCGGGATCACGTCCGCGCACGATCTCGCCCGCGCCTTCCCGCCGGACGTCAACCCCTTCTCGCTCGCGGCCCGGGACCACCACCCGCGCGAGCGCCTGTCCGCGATCATGACGCGCGAGGTCCGCACGACCTCGCCCGACACCCCGATCGAGGAGGCCGCGCGCGTGCTGCGCGCGTACAAGATCGGCGCGCTGCCGGTCGTGCGCGGCGGTGAGCTGATCGGGATCATCACCGAGTCCGACGTCTTCCGCGCCTTCCTCGAGATGGTCGGGGTGCACGAGGCCGGGGTGCGGGTCACCTTCGAGGCCGCGCCCGAAGAGGATCTGGCCGGCACCGTGCTCGACCTCGCGCGCCGGCACGGGATGCAAATCGCGAGCGTGCTCTCGATGGAGCACGACGGCCGCCATCTGGCGGTGGTGCGGCTCCTCGGCACGGGCGCCGACGCGTTCGTCGAGGACGTGTGGAACACGGGGCACCGCGTGCTGAGCGTGCTGCGCGCCGGCCCCGCGGCTGCCTGATGCGGTGTCTCACCGCGGGCGGCCGTCGCCGGCGCGGTGCGGCGCCGGGTACGGCGCCTCGACATACTCGACGCTGGGCCGCCGCGCGCCCGGCTGCGGGAACAGCCGCATGAACTCGTAGACTTCCGGCGGCATGTCGACCGTCACCTTGAGGCCGAGCGCCCGCGCCTCGTCGACGGTGATCGGATAGTCGTGCGTCCACCGGCCCTCGGTGAGCGCCTTCGCCACGGCGGCCGCCCGCGCCGTCTCCCAGCCGTTCCCAACGAGCACGCGCACGACGCAATCGTGCACCTGCGCGAGCGCCTTCTCCGCCACGTCGGCGAGGATGAAGGTCTGATCGTCGATGTCCTTCGCCTCCTTGCGACCGACGGCCTTCACGATCGAGGCGGCGGGCAACTGGCCCACCTGCGGATCGAGCGGGCCGAGCACGGCGTGGGGCGCCATCACGATCTCGTCGGCGGCGAGCGCGAGGAGCGTCCCGCCCGACATGGCGTAGTGCGGCACGAAGACCGTCACCCGGGCACGGTGCGCGACCAGAGCGTGCGCGATCTGTTCCGCGGCGAGCACGAGGCCGCCGGGGGTGTGCAGGATGAGATCGATGGGGACGTCGGCGTCGGTGAGCTGCACGGCGCGCAGCACCTCCTCGGAGTCTTCGATGTTGATGAAGCGTGCCAGCGGGAAGCCGAGCACGCTCATCAGCTCCTGGCGGTGCACGAGGCCGATCACCCGGCTGCCGCGCCGGCGCTCGAGCTGGCGGATGAGTCGCCGTCGCGTCGCCACCAGCATGCGCTGGCGCAGCATCGGCTGCAGCGCGAGGAAAAGGAGCGCGATCCAGAGCACGTCGCCGGTGTTCACGGCCCTTCCCCCTTCAAGACGACCACTCGCGGTCGACGACCGCTCTCAGTCGAGCGAGCCGCTCGCGGAGCCCCTCGAGGCTCTCCGGATCCCGCCAGCACCACGCGTCGGCGGCGAGCGCGACCAGCCGATTCCACTGCGCGTTGCGCCCGGCGTCGGCGCGCTCCGCAGGCGTCCCAACGTCGAGGGCGACGTTGCGCACGACCAGCGCCGGCCGGCTCGGCCGGGCGGCCGGCGGCACGCCGCACCTGCGGCGGAACGCGAGTACCACACCGGACGGTCGCTCGTTCATGGGTGGCGCGTCGCTAGCATGCCGAGAGCGCCCTTGTCCTCCCTCGAATGGGGTATGCGCCTAAGAAGGATCGGCGACGGTCACGGGGACCACGCGCGTCCGCGCCGGGGGCACGTCCTTCTCCCACGGCCGGACGTACTCGAAGGCGATGATCGTCCGGCCCGGCGCGACCGCCTCGAACGTCCACACCTCCTTTCCGCCGGCGCCGGCACGGTGCACGTCCGGCGCTCGATACTCGCTGCCGACGAGGCGGACGACGTGCGTGTCGAGCGGTCGGGCCAGGCGCCAGCGGAAGCCCGTGGTGGCGTTCGCGTCGAGCGTCACCGCGAAGCGCTTGCCCGCCTGCGTGACGATCCCGCGCTCGCCGGCGTGCGGCAGTGCACCGGCCTGGAGCAGCAGCGCGACCCCGAGCGCGACGGTGAATCTCACGTCGAACCCACCGACGACGCGCGCGCTCACGCCCCGGCGGACGATTCAGTTGATGTCGCCGAGGACCGTGGCCGAGTACGTCATGTTCTTCACCCAGCGGTACGGGAGATAGATGTACCCGGCGTCGGCGAAGCACTTGCCCCACGAGTTCTTGATGATGAGGTAGCCGCCGTCGAGGGAGGACTGGTCGGTCGGCGCGGGCGGGGCGTTCGCCGGTAGGTACGGGTTGTCGATCCAGCCGACGACCTCAACCGCGTGCCCGCCGCGGTCGCACTCGCAGACCCCGGGGTTCGTGTGGCACTTGCCGTCGGAGCCGTTCCCGCAGTGCGGCAGGTCGCTCGTCACGTAGCCGTCGGCGTTCGGGTTGTCGAACGACGGCGGCACCGCGATGCCGAGCACGACGGGCTTTCCGAACAGGGCTACCGCCCAGAGGATCTTGGCGAACGAATTGTCGACGTCGCTCGAGTCCCATAGCTCGGTCTCGGAGACGGCCTGGAAGCCCGACCCGCCGCCGACGGGCGGGGCAAGGTAGTAGCAGAAGCGGAACAGCAGGAAATCGAAGCAGACGGGATAGCCCTGGTGGTTCGTGTCGGAGCAGTAGAGCTGCTCGGGGCCGGTGTAACCCGTGCAGCTATGCGTGTAGGTCATGGTCTTGTCGTCCGCGGTGCGCGAGTACGACGGGTTGTACTCCCACTGGTCCTCCCAGGGGTGCACGTAGCTTTCCGAGATCATCCGCTGCCACACGCCGTGGGTGCCGAGCCCGTCCCCGTACGTCGACGGCCACCAGATCGCCTTGGCCATGTAGTAGAGGTGCTGCTCGGAGAGGTTCACCCAGCGGTTGTACTTCTTGGCGATCGCCGCCTCCATCGCGGCGTCGATGCCGAACGCCACGCAGGTGCCGCGGCTCCCCTGGTTCTTCACGCACGTCTGGTAGAATTTCTGCGGCCAGAAGTAGTTGTCGTACGCGCCGTGGGCCGTGTGCGAGCACGAGCCACCGGTCTGATCCTCCATGTCGCCGGCATGCTCCTCGAGGTTGCAACTCGCGGGGTAGCCGGCGGGCGGCGTGCCGCCCGGCGGCGGCTGGAGCTGGTGGATGATGTTCTGGAGGTAGCTGCCGATGGTGTTGTTGAGCGTGATCAGGTCGGAGACGGACATCTGGTGCGCCTGATCCTTCGGCGGAAGGCTCAGGCGATCGATGATGAAGGTGTACTGGCTGTTGGCGGTGAAGAAGTCGAAGAAGCTGTCGTACTGCCCGGTCTGGTTGTCCATGGTCGGGAAGATGCGCAGCGCGTTGGCGATGAGCGCGAGCTGGGAGCGGCGGCCGAGCGTGAGCACGTTCTGGACGGCGGGGACAAGCGCGGGCGTCACCAGCGCCTGGTTCAGGTTGATCGACATCAGGTAGTTGCCGTCGTCGGTCGGCGTGACGATCCCCCCGTCGATGTCAGCCGGGTCGACGCCCGGCGTGTAATGATCCGCCATGTCCGGGTTCTGCGTGATGAACTGCTGCACGAGCGACTCGTCGTCCATCGCGAGCTGGTCGGCCGTCTGCGCGTCCATCTGCTGCGTCTGCGCGTCCGCGGAGTGATGCTGCCCGCCGGCGAGCAGCGACTGGCCAGTCGCCGGATCGACGAGCGTGAAGCCGTTCGGGAGCGTCCCGCCCGCATGCCCGAAGGCATCCGGGGGCGTCTGGACCGTGAGCCCCTTGAAGCGGTGCGCCTTCCCCTTGCGCGGCGTGAAGACGCCGCGGATCGTGTCGCATGCCGGCGCCGCGAGCTGGAGGACGAGCGTACCGCCCTTGGCGCTCCCGCATGTGCGCCAGTGCACCTGGAGGATCGTCTTCTTGCGCGAGACCTGCCGTCTCGCCTTGGCCGCCGCGCAGCTCGTCCCGAGCGACACCTGCTGGCCGTTGACGTCGATCGTGTCCGAATCCGTCACACCGGCGATCAACGGCCCGCCGGGCACCACCCACGTGCCGCCCGGACAGGGCGTGGGCTTCGGCTTCTTCGCCGCCGCCGGCCACACTCCCGCCGCCAGGACCACCGCCACCACGAGCCGCCCTAACCTCATGACGACCTCCTCCGCCCTCGCGCCACCCCAAGCCGGAATCCACGCCAGAAGTCAACCCCCCATCGCGCGCACGCCGCGCGTCGCCATCGCCCCGCCGTCGACGAGGTACACCGCGCCGGTGCAGAACGACGCCTCGTCGGAGGCGAGGAAGGCGACCAGGCTCGCCACCTCCTCCGCGGCGCCGAGGCGGCCGAGCGGGATGGCCTGCGTCATGCGCTCGCGGGTGCCCGGGGCGGCGTCGAGCCACGCCCGCATCGGCGGCGTGTCGATGGCGCCGGGACACACGCAGACGCAGCGGACGCCGCGGCGTCCGTACTCGGCGGCGGTCGAGCGCGTGAGCGCGATTACGCCCGCCTTGGCGGCGCCGTAGGGCGCAAGGCCCTCTTCGGCGATCAGCGCCGCCGCCGACGCCGTGTTGACAATCACCCCGCCCCCCTGCGCGACCATCACGGGCAGCGCGAGCCGGGTGGCGAGGAACGGCGCGGTGAGGTTCACCGCGACCGTCGCGCTCCATGCCTCGAGCGTGAGATCGGCGAGCGGCGCCCAGACGTTGCGCGTCGCGTTGTTGTGCAGCACGTCGAGCCGGCCGAAGGCGGTGAGCGCGTGAGCGAGCATCGCCTCGACGTCGCGCGGCTCCGTGACGTCGGCACGGCACGCCGACGCCGCGCCGCCGGTCGCGCGCACGTCCTCCGCCACCGCCCGGGCCCCCGCCTCGTCGAGGTCGGCGACCACCACGCGCGCGCCCTCGCGCGCGAGCCGCCGCGCCGTCGCCGCACCGATGCCCGAGGCCGCGCCGGTGACGAGCGCGACCCGCCCCGCCAGCCGATCGCCCATCGGCGGATCAGCCCTCCTGCGCGATCGTCGGCTCGATGCGCACCGCGCACGCCACCGAGTTGGCGACGAAGCAGCCGGCGTGCGCCTGCTCGACGAGCGCCCGCGCCCGCGCCTCGTCGGCGCCCGCCGCGAGCGTGATTCGGGGCCGGAGCAGGACCTCCGTGATACGCATCTTGCGCTCCGCGATCGCGAGCGTGCCCACGGGATGGTCCTCGTAGGCACGCACGTGCACTCCGGCGCGCCCGGCCAGCGCGAGGTAGGTGAGGAGCTGACAGGACGCGAGCGCGGCGACGAGCAGCTCCTCGGGATTGAGGCGCGACGGATCGCCGCGGTACTGCGGCGCCGCGGACACCTCGAGCGGTGGCCGCCCGGCGAACACGACCCGGTGATTGAAGGCGGCGGCGCCCTCCGCGCCCGCCTGCCACGACAGCGTGCCCTCGAAGGTGTGCGTGGGCATGGACCCGAGGTAGCACGCGCGGGCGGGCGGCTGCTACCCTCGCCCCCGTGGCCCGGCCGGTGCGCATCCCCATCGAGGACGCGCTCGACCTGCACGCCTTCGCGCCACGCGAGGTTTCCTCGGTCGTGGCATCCTACCTCGAGGCCGCGGCCACGGCCGGCTTCCGGGAGGTCCGGCTCATCCACGGCCGCGGGCGCGGGGTGCAGCGCGCCGCGGTCCAGCGCCTGCTCGCCACCCATCCGCTCGTCGAGCGCTTCGCCGACGCCCCGCCTGCGCGCGGCGGGCTCGGGGCGACGCTCGCGTGGCTGCGGGTCGTGCCTACCGCACCGCGATCATGAACAGCCGCGGGAAGCGGAGCAGCACCTTGCCGTCGAACCGCCTGGGATAGGCATGCGCGATCTCGGCGGCGTATGCGGCGGTGAAGTCCTCGCGCATGCGGCCGTCGAGCGCGGCAAGCAACGGCCGCAGCGACGAGCCCGCGAACCATTCGACGATCGCCTCCGGCCCGGCCAGCACGTGGTGGTAGATCGTGCGCCAGACGTCGACCCGCGCCGCTTCCGGCTCGAGGAGGTCGTAATAGTCCTCCGGCCGCGGCAGGTCGTCCCGCGCGGCGTTGGCCCGCGCCAGCGCGCCGGCCCACGGCCCCTTCCCCGCGACCTCGCGCATCAGCGCGAGCGCCGGCTCGCGGGTGTTGTCCGGCATCTGCACCGCGAGCACGCCGCCCGCCGGCAGGCCGTCGAGCAGCCGCCGCAGCACGGCCGGGTGGTCGGGGACCCATTGGAACACGGCGTTGCCGAAGACGAGATCGGTCGCGGGGGGCGGGCGCCAGGCGGCGAGGTCCGCCCGCACGAAGGTGGCGGCGGGCAGCCGCTCGCGCGCCTCCCGCAGCATGTCCGGCGACGAGTCGAGCCCGATCACGTCGGCGCCGGGGTAGCGCGCGATCAGGAGCGCCGTCGAGTTGCCCGGCCCGCACCCGACGTCGACCACGCGCCCCGGCGACTCGAGCGGCACCCGCGCGAGCAGGTCGCGGGCCGGCCGCGTCCGCTCGTCCTCGAACTCGAGGTACCGGCGCGCGCTCCAGTCGTTCGCGGCACCCCGCCGATCGGCATCTCCCGCCATCCGCGTCAGGCACCCGCCATACACGACGCCGGGCGCCGACACGAGGGCCCCGCTCCTCCGCGCGACGGCGAGCGGGGCTCGCGCGGCGGACGCATGCGCACCCGCCGTCCGCCCCGTGCTCAGAGCACCGGCAAGCCGCGCCGGGGGCGCACCGGGAACGCCGCCTCCAGGCGCGCGACGTCCGCCGGCCCGAGCGCGAGATCGGCGGCGGCCGCGTTCTCCTCGACGTGCGCCGCGCGGGCGGCTTTCGGGATCGTGAACAGCGCGTCGCCCCGCCCGAGGAGGAACGCCAGCGCCACCTGCCGTGGCGTCGCGCCCCACCGCGCCGCGACCTCGGCGAGGACGCGCCCGCCGCGGCTCTCCGCCGCGGGAAACTCGCCCGAGCCGAAGGGGCTGTAGCCCACCACCGCAATCCCGTGCGCGACGCACCAGGGCACGAGCCCGGGCTCGATCGTCCGCTCCCCCAAATGGTGGAGCACCTGATCGCAGGCGATCGCCCCGGGGCCGGCGATCGCGACCGCTCGGGCGAGATCGGCGACGTCGAAGTTGCTGACGCCGAAGAAGCGGACCTTCCCGGCACGCACGAGGTCGGCGAAGCCCGCGAGCGTGTCCTCGAGGGGATGGTGACCCGGCCAGTGCAGGAGGTAGAGGTCCAGCCGGTCGGTACCGAGCCGGCGCAGGCTCGCCTCGCACGCCCGCCGCACGCCCGTACGCGAGGCGCTGCGCGGCAGCACCTTCGAGGCGAGGAACACCTCGTCGCGGCGGCCGGCGATCGCGCGGCCGACGAGCGCCTCGACCCTCCCATCGCCGTACATCTCGGCGGTGTCGACGTGGGTGAGCCCGAGGTCGAGGCCGCGGCGCAGCGCCGCGGCGGCCGCCGCGGGGTCGTCGCGCTCGAGGTTCCAGGTGCCCTGCCCGATCACGGGCAGCGCGATACCGCTCCGGCCGAAGACCCGCGCGCGCACGTCGCGGGAGGCTACCGTCCCGCGGCGGCGGCGGCCAGCCCGCAGGCCGTGATAACAGGAGCGCGGATGGTCGGCCGCCGGCATACGATCTACCTCGTCCCCGGCTTCTTCGGGTTCGCGAACCTGGGCGAGCTGCGCTACTTCGGGCACGTCCACCCTGCCCTCGTGCGCGCCTGCCGCGCCCACGGCATCGCCGCCGACGTCCGCGTCGTGCGCACGCATCCGACCGCGTCGCTGCGCCTGCGCGCCGTGCGCGTGGTCGAGGCGATGGCCGCCGGGGCCGGCCCGATGCACCTCGTCGGCCATTCCACGGGCGGCCTCGACGCGCGGCTGGTGACGAGCCCCGGCGTGTCGTTGCCCACCGGGCACGACGTCGAGGCGCTCGCCCGACGGGTGCGCACCGTGATCACCGTCGCCGCGCCGCACTACGGCACCCCGCTCGCATCGCCGCTCACCGGCCTCGTGGGCCGCCGCCTTCTCCAAGTGCTCTCGCTGAGCACGATCTACGTGCTGCGCTTCGGCCGCCTGCCGCTCTCGGCCGTGCTCGCGCTGGGTGCGGCGTTCGCGCGCCTCGACCGCCACCTCGGCGTGAACAGCGCGCTGCTCGACCAGCTCTTCGGCGAGCTGCTCGACGACTTCTCCCCCGGCCGGCGGCGGGCGATCGGCGCGCTGTTCGCCGCGGTGGCCCGCGATCAGGCCCTGCTCCTCCAGGTCACCGCCGAGGGCATGGACGTTTTCAACGCCACGACGCGCGATCGCCCGGGCGTGCGGTACGGGGCCGTGGTGACCCGCGCACGGCGCCCCGGGCTCGGCTCGACGCTCGCCGCCGGCCTCGATCCCTCGGCGCAGGCCACCCACGCCCTTTACCAGGCGCTCTACCGCCTCGCGGCGCGCACGCCGCCGGGACGGGTGCCGCCGCTCGCCCGCGGACAGGCGAGCGCGCTCCGCCGCGCCTACGGCCGCGTGCCCGGGGCGGAGGAGAACGACGGCGTGGTCCCCACCCGATCGCAGGTCTGGGGCGACGTGATCCACGCGGCGCGCGCCGACCACCACGACGTGCTCGGCCACTTCGACGACCCGCAGCACGTGCCCCCGCACTTCGACTGGCTCGCCACGGGCACGGGCTTCGACCGCACCGCGTTCGAGGCGCTGTGGGAGGACGTCGCGCGCTGGATCGCGGGGGTCTAGAACTCCACGTCGGGCTCGCGGCCGAGCAGCCGGCAGTGCAGGTAGGCCTGCGCCGAGTCCTCGACGATCTCCGCGCGGTTGTAGGCCTCGAGCAGGCTCGGACCGGTGGCGGCGAGCCCGTGGTGGGCGAGGAGCACGATCCGGGTCTCGGGCGCCCGGCGGTAGACGTCGACGACGAGGTCGCGGAGCCGCTCCGAGCCCGCGTCGGCGTACGGAACGATCTGGATCTTCCCGAGGTGGACGCGGGCCTGCCCGGTGAGGTGCGGCGGCGTCATGCCGAGAATCCCGAATGCCATCGTGGCGGTCGAGTGCGTGTGCACCACGCCGCCCACGTCCGGGCAGGCGGCGAGGACCCCGGCGTGCCACCGATACTCCTTGGACGGGCGGCCGTCGCCGCCGTGCTGGCGGCCGGCGAGGTCCATCTCGATGACGTTCGACACGGCCGTGTCCCGGAAGGTCACGCCGGTCGCGGTGCAGAGGTAGCGGTCCGTCCCCGGGATGCGCACGCTGATGTTGCCTCCCGAGCCGGAGGTGAGCCACCGCTCGCTCGCGCGATGGCAGATGTCCACCAGGTGCTTCTTGAGATCCTCGACACCCATCAGGCGCCGGTTCTAGGACGCCGGCCCCGGCGCGGGCAAGGGCGCCGCCCGGTGTTTCTCGTGCCGGCCCGGCGGCATATGATGGGCGCCATGGCGAACGACACGCTCACCGTGACGGACAATCGCACCGGCAAGCAGTACACGCTGCCGATCGACCAGGGCACGATCCGCGCGGCCGACCTCGCGCAGATCAAGGCGGGTCCCGGCGATCCCGGGCTGCGCAGCTACGATCCATCGTCGGGGAACACCGCGGCCTGCAAGAGCGCGATCACCTACATCGACGGGGACCGCGGCATCCTGCGCTACCGCGGCTACCCGATCGAGGAGCTGGCGGAGAAGAGCAACTATCTCGAGGTGGCCTACCTCATCGTCAAGGGCGAGCTGCCGACCGCCTCCCACCTCAAGATGTGGCGGCACAACATCCGCATGCACACGCTCGTCCACGAGAGCGTCAAGCGCTTCATCGAGGGCTTCCGTTACGACGCCCATCCGATGGGCATCGTGGTCGGCACCGTCGGCGCCCTCTCGACGTTCTATCCCGACGCGAAGCACGTCGGCGATCTCGAGTCCCGCCGGATGCAGACCCGCCGGATGATCGGGAAGATGCCGACCATCGCCGCCTTCGCCTACCGGCACAGCCGCGGGCTGCCGTACGTCTATCCGGACAACGAGCTTTCGTACGCCGGCAACTTCCTGTCGATGCTGTTCAAGATGACCGAGCTCAAGTACACGCCGAACCCCGTCCTCGAGCGGGCGCTCGACGTGCTCTTCATCCTCCACGCCGACCACGAGCAGAACTGCTCGACCACGGCGGCGCGCGTGATCGGCAGCGCGCTCGCCGATCCCTACGCGGTGACCGCCGGCGCGTGCGCGGCGCTCTCGGGCCCTCGCCACGGCGGCGCCAACGAGGAGGTCATCCGCATGCTGCGCGAGATCGGGTCGGCGAATAAGGTGCCCGAGATCATCAAGCAGGTGAAGGCCGGCGAGCGCCGGCTCATGGGGTTCGGCCACCGCGTGTACAAGAACTTCGACCCGCGCGGGAAGATCATCAAGCAGCTCGCCTACGAGGTGTTCGAGGTGACCGGCAAGAACCCGCTGATCGACATCGCGCTCGAGCTCGAGCGCATCGCGCTCCAGGACGACTACTTCGTGTCGCGCAAGCTCTACCCGAACGTCGACTTCTACTCGGGCATCATCTACGACGCGATGGGCTTCCCGACCGAGATGTTCCCGGTGCTGTTCGCGATCCCACGCACCTCGGGCTGGATGGCGCAGTGGGCCGAGATGCTGCTCGACGAGGAGCAGCGCATCTCGCGCCCGCGGCAGATCTACGTCGGCCACGCGGAGCGCCCCTACGTGCCGGTCGAGCAGCGGCTCGACGGCGGCGCCCTCGAGACCGAGGTGCGCGGCCCGCTCTGAGGGGCACGTCAGCGCCGGGCGCTGGTCACGTCGACGGGCACGTCGCGGGCTTCGCGGAACGCCGCGGCCAGGCGGCGCATGTCGACGGCTCCGCGCGGCCACCGCGGTCCGGGGGCGGTGAGGAGCTGCCGCGGCTGCGTCGGGCCGTAGCCGTAGATGTCCGCGCCGACCTGAACGAAGGTGGCCCCCGCGCGCGTGCCGAGCTTCGCCCGCTGATAGGTGAACTCGACGGGCGTACCGACCGGCACGATCGGGAACAGGCGCTCGATGTCCTCGGGATAGAGCCGCGCGCACCCGTGGCTCACCTCCATGCCGACCCCCCACGGGATGTCGGTGCCGTGGATGGCGTAGCGTGGGATCGTCAGCTCGAGCCGGTACTTGCCGAGCGGGTTGTCGGGCGCGCCGCCGGCGATCGTCGTGCGCGCGTCGCCCCGCTCGCGGATGTGCTCGGCGCGGATCGACTCCGGGATCACCCAGCGCGGGTTCACGGTCTTGCCGCGCACGCGAAACCGCCCGCGTGGCGTGCGGCGGTCCCGCCGTCCGAGGCCGACGGGGTAGGTGCGTACGACGAGCGTGTGCGACCGGCCCGCCGGCCGCTCGTAGTAGAAGAGCCGCATCTCGGGGATGTTGAGCACGATGCCCGTGTACGTGCAGCAGGGCAGCACCCAGGCGGTCGGCAGGACGATGGTCGCGCCGACCGGCGGGACCCACGGGTCGACGCCCGGGTTCGCCGCGACGATCTCGTTGTAGCCGAGGTCGTCGTAGCGGGCGACGTCCATCAGCGTGTCGCCGTCGCGGATGCGGTAGGTGCGCGGCTCACCGATCACCGTGTCGCTCGGCGTGCCGTCGGCGCGCGTCGCGAGCGTATAGACGGGGATCGCCTTCTGCGCGAACAGCGCCTCGGTGTAGTTGCGCGCGGCGAGGTCGCGGTCGGGCGCCGGCTGCGGTCCGCGGCAGGCGGCGAGGCCGACGAGCGCCAGGCCGAGCCCGGCGCGCAGCGCGGCGGGCATCTTCACGACTCGCTCAAACCAGGCGCGGCGTCTTCGCGCAAGCCCCGCGCCCTGGCCTCGACGGTTCGGGCGGGGTACGGATGGCCCGATGAGCGAGCTGAGCGGCTACGACACGGCCATGGGAATCCGGCTGGTCTCGGCCACCCGCGACGAGGTGGTCGCGGAGTACGACGTGGGCCCGCAGCACCGGCAGCCCTACGGCATCGTCCACGGCGGCGTGCACTGCGGCGCGATCGAGACGGTGTGCTCGATGGGGGCCGGGCTCGACGCGATGGCGCGCGGCCAGGCCGTGGTCGGCGTCGAGAACCACACGAGCTTCGTGCGCGCGGTGCGCGCCGGCCGCATCCGGATCACGGCGCGGCCGATCACCCGCGGGCGGCGCGCCCAGCTCTGGGAGGCCACCGCGCGCGACGAGGGGGGCCGCATCGTCTCGACGGGCCGCGTCCGCCTGCTCTGTCTCGACCCGGGCAGCGAGCTTGCCGGCGAGCCCGTGGCGACGAAGCTCTCCTAGCGTTCCCCGGCGGCCGCGAGCGCTCCGTCGCTCAGCCGGTACGTCGTCCACTCGCCGAGGGGCACCGCGCCGAGCTTCTCGTAGAAGCGGATCGCCGGGACGTTCCAGTCGAGCACGGCCCACTCGAGCCGCGCGTAGCCGCGGGCGCAGGCGATCCGCGCGACGTGTCGGAGCAGCGCCGAGCCGATGCCCCGGCGGCGGCACGGCTCCTCGACGAACAGGTCCTCGAGCCAGACGCCCTCGCGGCCGCGCCACGTGGAGTAGCTCGGGAAGAAGATCGCGAAGCCCACGGCCCGCCCGTCCACCTCCGCGAGGAGGCACTCGAAGGGGGGACGGGCGCGCGCGAGCTGCGCGCGCAGCGCCGCGGGCGTGGCCTCGACGGCGTCGGGCTCGTGCTCGTAGGCGGCGAGCCCGACGACCAGCCGGTGGATGGCCTCGGCGTCGGCGGGTCCCCCCTGCCGGATGGTCACGCCCTCCATACGCGCCGTCCTCCTACGCCCGTGCTGGCACCCGCTCAAGCCCGGACCCGCGGCTTGACATGGTGCGCCATTTTCGGCGAGGACGGCACGATGTCCGAGGGCGCGGTGAACCACTTCAAGGCGGATCTGCGGGCCATCCGCTTCACCCTCTGGGAGCACCTCAAAGTGCAGCAGCTCTTCGCGCACGAGCGCTTCGCCCAGCTCTCGCGTGAAGACTGCGACGCGTCGATCGAGCAGTGCCAGCGGTTCGTCACCGAGGTGACCGGACCGCTCAACGGGGCCGCCGACCGGCTGGGCTGCCGCTTCGAGCGCGGCCGGACGACCACGCCCCCGGGATTCCGCGAGGCGTGGAAGCAGCTCTGCGACCTCGGCTTCCTCGGCTTCTCGATGCCGGTGGAGGCGGGCGGCTTCGGCGGGCCGCGGGCGATCGACGTGGTTCTCCAGGAGCTGCAGAGCGGGGCCAACACCGCGTTCAACATGTATGCCGGGCTCACCCACGGCGCCGCCGACCTGCTGCAGAGCTTCGCGCTGCCCGAGGACAAGCGGCGCTTCCTGCCGCCGATGCTCGCGGGGCGCTTCGCGGGCACGATGTGCCTGTCGGAGCCGCACGCCGGCTCCGACGTCGGCGCCACCAAGACCCGGGCCCGGCGGCTCGAGGGCAACGTCTACGCGATCTCGGGCACGAAGTGCTGGATCTCGGCCGGGGACCACGACCTCACGGAGAACATCGTCCACCTGGTGCTGGCGCGCATCGAGGGGGCGCCCCCGGGCACCAAGGGCCTCTCGCTGTTCATCGTGCCGAAGATCTGGGTGAACGAGGACGGGAGCCTCGGCGAGCCGAACGACGTCGTCACGGGCTCGATCGAGCACAAGCTCGGCATCCGGGCCTCGGCGACCGCGGTGCTCAACTTCGGCGAGAACGGCCGCTGCCGCGGCATCCTGGTGGGCGGCCAGCCCAACATGGGGATGCGGCAGATGTTCCGCATGATGAACTCCGCCCGCATCGCGGTGGGCGTGCAGGGGCTCGCGGTGGCGTCGACCGCGTACCTGAATGCCCTCGCCTACGCCCGCCAGCGGCTCCAGGGATCGTCGGCGAAGCACTTCCGCGACCCCAACGCGCCGCGCGTGCCGATCATCGAGCACGCCGACGTGCGCCGTATGCTGCTCGAGATGAAGGCGAAGGTCGAGGGCATGCGGACGCTGCTGGTGAAGCTCGCGCTGCACGCGGACCTCGTCGAGGCCGATCCGGGCAGCGCCACCTTCCACCAGGGGCAGGTGGACCTCCTCACGCCGGTGGTCAAGGCGTACTGCGCGGACCAGGCCTTCCGCGTCGCCGAGCTCGCCATCCAGACCTACGGCGGCGCGGGCTACGTCGAGGACAACCCCGTCGAGCAGTACTGCCGCGACGCGAAGATCTTCTCGATCTACGAGGGGACGAACCACATCCAGGCCCTCGACCTGGTCGCGCGCAAGCTGCCGGCCGGCGGCGGGGAGACGTTCGCGGCATTCGTGCGCGAGATCACGGATTTCGTCGCCACCCACGGCCAGCGCACGGGGCTCGCCGCGGAGGTGCGCGCCCTCGGGGAGGCCGCCGCGGCCCTACAGAGCGCGGCCAGCAAGCTGGTCGAGTTCTTCATGGGCAGCAAGATCGACCACGTGACGCTGGTGGCCAACCCGTTCCTCGAGATCATGGCCGAGGTCGCCATCGCGCACCTCCTGCTCGACGCGGCCATCGTCGCGGAGGGCCGGCGCGCCGAGCAGGACGAGCAGAGCGACGAGGAGTTCGCCTTCTACTCCGGCAAGGTCATGGCGGCGCGGCACTTCGTGCACTTCATCCTGCCCGGCGTGCACGCCAAGGTGGCGGCGATCCTCGGCGGCGACCGCAGCGCGCTCGACGTCCCGGACCACGGCTTCTCGACGGCACACTAGGCTACAAAACCGCGCCCGTTTTCGGGTATCCTCCCGCCCATGCCAGCGCGCCCGCCCCAGGCCATCGTGGCGATCGTCGGCGGCGCCACCGCCGGCGCCGAGGCCGCCAGCATGCTTGCCGAGCGCGGGGTCACGTGCGTCGTGTTCGAGCAGAACGCCCGCCCCTACGGCAAGATCGAGGACGGGCTCCCGCGCTGGCACGTGAAGCTCCGCCGCAAGGAGTTCGACGTCATCAACGAGCGGCTCGGGCGCCCGGGCGTGCACTTCGTGCCGTGCACCAAGATCGGCCGCGACCTCGACTTCCACGACCTCGCCACGGGCTGGGGCTTCACCGCCGTGCTGCTCGCCCACGGCGCCTGGCGCGACCGCCCGCTCCCGATCGAGGGGGCCGAGGAGTTCGTCGGCCGCGGCCTCGTGTACCAGAACGCGTTCATCTATTGGTTCAACCACTACACGGAGCGCGGGTACGCCGGGCCCACGTACCGCGCCGAGGACGGGGCCGTCGTCGTGGGCGGCGGGCTCGCGTCGATCGACGTGGTCAAGGTGCTGCAGATCGAGACGGTGCGCGCGGCCCTCGCGCGCCGCGGCATCGCCGAGGACGTTTTCCACCTCGAGCACGAGGGCGTCCCCCAGGCGCTCGCGGGCCACGGGCTCTCGTGGGAGACGCTCGGGCTGCGGGGCGCGACGCTCTACTACCGGCGCCGGATCGAGGACATGCCGCTCGCCGAGCCGCCCGAGGGCGCCGATCCGGCGCGGCTCCAGAAGTTCGAGGCCACGCGCCGGCGCATCCTCGAGAAAGCGATGCAGAAGTACTGCTTCGGGGTGCGCCCGCTGCGCGCGCCGGTCGGCCTGCTCGTGGAGAGCGCCCGGCTGGTCGGGCTGCGCTTCCAGCCGACGAGGGTCGAGGAAGGCCGTGCCGTCCTCCTGCCGGGCCCCGGCGAGGAGGTGCGCACGCCGCTGGTCGTGAGCTCGATCGGCAGCATCCCCGAGCCGATGCCCGGGATCCCGGAGCGCGAGGGGCTCTACGACTACGCCGACCCCGACCTCGGCCGGATCGCCGGCTACCAGAACGTGTTCAGCGCCGGCAACGTCGTCACCGGCAAGGGGAACATCGTCGCCTCGCGGCGGCACAGCGTGCGCGTGACGAGCCACGTCATCGAGACCTTCCTCGGCCTCGGGGCCGCCGATCATGCCGGCGAGGAAGCGCTGATCGAGCTCGGGACGGCCGACGCGCGCGCCCGCACGGCCTCGGTGGCCGAGTGGGTGGCGCAGCGCCCGCCGCTCACGTCCGCCGCCGCGGAGGCTCTCCTCGAACGCGTCCGGGCACGCCAGCGGGCGGTCGGCTACGAGGGCACCTACGCCGACTGGATCGCGCGCGTGACGCCCCCCGATCTCGCCTGAGGGCGTGCGATGCGCTGGGCGTCGTCCCTCGCCGTCGACCGGGCGCTCGAGGCGGCCGTCGCCGCGGCGGGCGCGGAGGTGCGCGCGCAGCTCGGCGGCGCCCCTGCCGACGTCCTGCTCGCCTTCGTCTCGGCGCACCACGCGCCAGGTCTCGACCGCGTCCCCGCGCTGCTCGCCGCGCACTGCCCGGCCGTCACGGTTCTCGGCTGCGCGGCGGCCGGCGTGATCGGCGCGGCGCGCGAGGTGGAGGACCGGCCGGCCGTCGCGCTCGTCGCCGCGGTCCTGCCCGGCGTCTCGGTCCGTGCCTTCCACCTCGACCCCGAGGCGCCGTCGGTGCCGCCGGTTCCCGCCGCGGGCGATGCATCGCCGCACTTCGTGCTCCTGCCCGACCCCTTCACCTTCGACGCCGAGCGCTTCGTGCGCGCCCTCGACGTCGCCTTCCCCGGCTCGCGCACCATCGGCGGCCTCGCCAGCGGCGGCCGTCATCCCGGCGCGAGCGCGCTGTTCCTCGGGCGGAACCTCCACCGCGGGGGCTGCGTCGGGCTCGCCCTCGCCGGCGACGTCGCGATGGACACGGTCGTCGCCCAGGGCTGCCGGCCGATCGGCGAGCCCGCCTTCGTCACCCGTTGCGAGCGCAACCTCCTCTACGAGCTCGACGGCCGCCGGGCCTCCGACGTCCTGCGCGAGCTGTTCGACGCCGCCGCGCCGCACGACCGACCCCTGTTCCGCGACTCCCTGTTCCTCGGGATCGTCATGGACGACCGGCAGCAGACCTACCGGACCGGGGACTTCCTCATCCGCAACCTGCTCGGCCTCGACCCGCGCAGCGGGGCGCTGGCAGTCGCCGCCGCGCTGCGCCCGGGCATGATCGTCCAGCTCCACCTGCGAGACGCCGCCGCCTCCGCCGACGACCTGCGGGCGCTGCTCGCCGCGCACCGCGCGCGCGCCCCCGAGCCGCCGCGCGGCGTGCTCCTCTTCTCCTGCCTCGGGCGCGGCGCGCGCCTGTACGGCACCCCCGACCACGACACGGGGCTGCTGCGCGCCGCCCTCGGCGACGTGCCGGTCGGCGGGTTCTTCTGCAACGGCGAGATCGGCCCGGTGCGCGGCACGACGTTCCTGCACGGCTACACGAGCGCCTGCGGGCTCTTCCGCCCGCGGGGCCCGGCTCCCGTTTGAGACTCGGCCGACGCTCTGCGACGCTGCGGGGATGCGCGTCGGCGCCACGCTCCCAACCCTGCTGCTCACCGCCGCCCTGGCGGCGGCCCAGCTCCCGCCCGCAACGACCGTCGTGAGCTTCGTCGGCTTCGGGGCGCCGCTCGACGGCATCCTCGAGGAGGCCGCGGGCGGAAACGAGACCGACTTCGCGATCTGGGCGCACGGCCAGCGCACCTTCACCGAGGTCGACAGCCTCCCCCAGCTCGGCCCCCTCTTCAACAGCCGCTCGTGCGGCGCCTGCCACTTCCAGCCGGCGCTCGGGGGCTCGGGGCAGTACATCAACGAGGTGCGGGTGCGCCACGATACGGCAGGGGGGCCGCTGCACATCTTCGCCGCCGACAACCTGCTGCGGGCGCGCCCCCAGTCGCAGGCGGGGACGACGATCTTCCCCGCGGGCCTCGAGGCGACGCCGCTCGGCTGCCAGATCACCGACCCGCGCTGCCGCTGGTCGCCGTGCCAGCGCGAGGAGGCGCGGCGGACCACGTTCCGCGTCGGGCTGCCGCTCTGCGATCCGACGAGCACGCGCTTCTTGCGCGGCGCCAACTGCACGGCCGAGCGCCAGGCGACCCCGCTCTTCGGCCTGGGGCTCGTCGAGGCGGTCGGCGACGGGACCTTGGTGGCCCTCGCCGCGAGCCAGCCGGCAGCCATCCGCGGCACCGTCAAGTGGGTCACGGAGCTCGGCCGCGCCCGCGTCGCACGCTTCGGCTGGAAGGACGACCACGCCACGCTGCGCGCGTTCGCCGGCGACGCCTACCTCAACGAGGTCGGGATCACGAACCCCGACTTCCCGACCGACCGCAGCGCCTGCGCGCTCGGCAAGCGGCGCTTCGGCGTGCTCCTCGACGCCCGCGACGATCCCGAGGACGCCACCGACGCCGACGGCCGTGCGGACGTCGACCGTTTCACGGACTTCATGCGCGGTCTCGCGCCCCCACCCGCGCTTGGGCAAACCGCCTCCGCCGAGGCCGGCCACGCGCTCTTCACCGCGCTCGGCTGCGGCGGGTGCCACGTCGAGAGCCTCACGACGGATCCCGCTCCCGCGTCGTTCATCCCGCCATCGACCGGCGGCGTCCCGGTGAGCGCGAGCCTCGCGGCGCTGCTCGCCGGTCAGACCTTTCACCCCTACTCGGACTTCCTCCTCCACGACGTGGGCGCGCTCGGCGACGGCATCACCTCGGGCGCGGCAGGCCCGCGCCTGATGCGGACGGCGCCGCTCTGGGGCGTGCGCGGCAAGTCGCGCTTCCTGCACGACGGCCGCGCGCCGGACCTCGCCACGGCGGTCACGCTGCACGACGGCCAAGCGCAGGCGGCGGCGACCGCGTTCCGCGCGCTCTCCGCCGCCCAGCAGCAGTCGCTGGTCGACTTCCTGAACAGCCTCTAGAGACCGCGCGCTACTCGACGAACGCGCCGCTCGGCGAGCCGCAGTAGGCGATGCCGAGCCGCTGGTCGTAAGCCTGCTCCACCGCGTTGAACACCGCCGTCTGCTGGGCCTGGCCGAGGCAGGGCGGGCACGCGTGGAGCAGCGCGTTCGACGCGGCGAAGCGCGCGGCACACGAGCCGAGCGGGTCGGTCTCCTCGCACGCGGTCTCGTTGATGATCTGGCTCGGGTCACGCTGGAACTCCGAGTCGACCCAGTGGCGATGACACTGGAGGCCGATGCACTTGATGAGCTTCTCGACGTTGCGGTTGAACTTGAGCTCGCACACGCGGTGCTCGGTCAGCGTCGGAATGGTCGCGCCGTTGCCGTCGTCGGCGTCGAAGGGGATGCCCGTCGGATCGCAGAAGATCATGGGCGTGAGACTCTCGGCGACCGACTCGAACGCGGGGAAGATGTTCGACGCGTTCTGCGTGAGGCACAGCGGGCAGTTGTCGGGGTTGAGGAGGCTGACGGCGTGCGAGAACTTCGATCGGCACGACGGCACGGCCGTGTCCTCGCAGGCCTCCTCGTCGAACGGCCGGTTGCGGACGGCGGCCGCCACCTTCTTCTCGTGGCACTTGAGGATGCAGTCGCTCGCGAGGATCGTCTGCTTGTTGACGAAGCGCTCGCACTTGAGCTCGAGGGGGCCGCTCGGCAGGCAGCCGGTGTCCTCCCCCGTCGGGTCGAGGGGCGTGCACGCGGCACGCACCTGAGCGGTGGCGATCGCGGCGAGCAACAGAGCGACGGTCAGCCTTCCGGTCATTCCGGTCATGGACCCCTCCCTCACGAGACGTGCAGCAGAGCTGCGGACGTGCCGGGCGGATGCAAGGATGGTGCCCGCTTCAGGGCCGGTTCGCCCGCCCTTGCGGCACGCGCCTCTGCACGATCTGGCAGGTCAGTGCGATGCTCGCCTACCTCCGGACGGGCCGCGCGTAGGGCACGATCGCCTTAGCCGTTGACAACCGACCGGTCGGTCGGCTACGTCCGCGGGTCGTGGCGGCCGAGCCGGCGAGCTTGAGACAGCCCTCGCGGGACAAGATTCTCGACGCCGCGGAGCCGCTGTTCGCGCGCCAGGGCTTCTCCGGGACGGGCCTCGCGGAGGTCGCGGAGCGCGTCGGGCTCTCCAAGTCGTCGCTCTTCCACCACTTCCACAGCAAGGCGCAGCTCTACGCCGCGGTGATGGCGCGCATCCTCGAGCACATCCAGGCTCCCGTGCTGGCGGCACTCGGCGCCGCGGGCGAGCCGCTCGCGCGCCTCGAGCGCGCGATCGACGCGCTCGTCGACGTGCTCGCCGCCAACCCGACCTACCCGCGGCTGCTCCTGCGCTCGCTCTTCGAGGACGACGAGCTCGCCGGCGACCTGCCCGAGGAGCAGGAAGCGAACGCCGTCATCCGGCGCATCGTGGAGGCGCTGGGGCGCGTGCTCCACGAGGGGGTGGCGGCCGGCGTGCTGCGGGCGGCGAGCGTGCCGCACACGGTGCAGACGCTGATCGGCGCCACCGTCTACCACTTCGCGTCGGGCGAGTTCGGCGACGAGCTGCTCGGGCGGCCGCTCTTCGCGGCCGCCGAGGTCCGGCGCCGCAAGGACGAGGTGAAGGCGCTCCTGCGCCACGGGCTCAAGCGCCCACGGAGGACCGACTGATGGACAAGATTCTTTCGGATCACCGCCGCCGGCTCGGCGACTTCGAGCTAGTGGAGTTCGTCGACGAGCAGGAGATCGCGGCGCTACGGGCGAAGACCGACGTCGACGTGCCGCTCGAGCTGCACTGGACGTGGGAGTACGGCAGCGAGGTCGAAGAGCTGCGCGCGCTCTACGAGCGCGGCAAGAAGGGGCAGTGGAACGCCGAGGAGGACCTCGATTGGTCGACCCCGCTGCCGCGCGACGAATGGTTCATGCCGCAGATCGGCGCGTCGGTGCTCTCGAGCGTGCTCACCGAGATGGGCGCCGACGAGCGGACCTGCCGGGAGGCGGCCTGGGACGAGTTCGCGCACCTCGTCTCGCAGCTCCTCCACGGCGAGCAGGCCGCCCTCCAGCTCTGCGGCCAGCTCGTCAACTGCTGCCCGACCATGGACCAGAAGTGGTACGCCGGCTCGCAGGTGATCGACGAGGTCCGTCACGTCGAGGCGTTCTCGAAGCTCCTCGCGCGCAAGATGGGCGTAATCCACCCGATCGACCCGACGCTCAAGGTGCTCCTCGACAAGCTCCTCGAGGCCCCCACCTGGAAGCTCAAGGTCCTCGGCATGCAGACGCTCTTCGAGGGCATGGCGGTCGGCATCATGGATCTGATCCAGCGCAGCAACACGAACCCGCTGATCAGAGACATCATCCACCGGGTGCACCAGGACGAGGCGCGCCACGCGGCCTTCGGCATCCTCTCGATGCGCCGGCTGGTGAGGGAGTCGACGCCCGAGGAACGCTGCGAGATGGAGGACTTCGCGTTCAACGTCCTCGAGACGCTCAACGCCAACCAGCAGCTCGACATGCTCCAGCGCTTCGGCCCGAAGTACGGGCTCGCGCCCGATGCGGTCGTGCAGTCGATGCAGGCGATGGACCAGTGGGCGCTCATCAACAGCGAGGCGTTCATGCACACGGTGATGCCGAACCTGATGCGGCTCGGCCTGGTCACCGAGCGCACCGAGGCGCAGTACCGCGCCCGCGGGCTCCTCGTCGGCGAGCACGTCGCGCCGCGCGGTGAGCTGCCCCTCGCCTAGTCGAAGAGGCGCAGCCCCCGCGCGCGCGTGCGCGCGAGGCGCGCGAGGAACGCCGCGCGCGGGATGGTGCGCGCGCCCAGGCGCTCGAGGTGCGGCGTGAGCACCTGCACGTCCATCCAGTCGAGGCCGCGCGCCTGCAGGTGCTCGACCAGGTGGACCAGCGCCAGCTTCGAGGCGTCGGCCTCGCGGTGGAACATGCTCTCCGCCGAAAACGCCCCGTCGATCGCCACGCCGTAGATGCCGCCCGCCAGCCGCGAGCCGTGCCAGGCCTCGACGCTGTGGGCGACGCCGCGGCGATGGAGGCGCACGTACGCCGCGATCACCTCCGGGGTGATCCACGTCCCCTGCTGCCCCGGCCGCGGCACGGTCGCGCACGCGCCGATCACGGCGGCGAAGGCGGCGTCCACCGTGAAGCGCAGCGTCGAGCGGCGGCGGGCGCGCGCGAGCGTGCGCCCGAGGTGCAGCCGGTCGAACTCGACGATCGCGCGCTCGGCCGGCGAGAACCACAGCATGGGCATTCCCTCGGCGGGCCAGGGGAAGATGCCGCGGCGGTAGGCGGCCAGCAGGACCTCCGGGCGCAGCTCGCCGCCGACCGCCACGAGGTCGGTCTCCGGATCGACCATCAGCGCAGCGCGAGCCCGACGAGCGCGCCGAGCTCGTCGAGGGCGGCGTCGGGATCGGTGACCTTGATCGTCGCCATGCCGAGGAGGCGCGCGGGCTTGAGGTTCGCGCCGATGTCGTCGAGGAAGACGGCGGCCTCGGGCGCGATGCCGAGCTGCGTGCAGGCGAGGCGGTAGATGCGCGGGTCGGGCTTGCGCAGCCCGACGGCGCGCGATTCGACGAACACGTCGAACCGCGCCCGGAGCGCCGCGGTAGTGTCGTCCTCGGTGATCCAGTTGTTGGTGATCGCGCCGGTGCCGAGCCCGGCCGCCCGCAGCCGCGCGATCGCCGCGAGCATGGCCGGCCGCGGCGTGGCGGCGGCGGCCACCCGCTCCATGAGGGCGCGCGCCGAGAGCCGTACCGCGCGGGCTGCGCAGTCCGTCTCGAAGGCCGGGTAGAACGCCTCGAGCCGCAGCTCGCCACGCTCGAGCCGCGCCCACGCCCCCTGCGGACCGCTCTCGACCACGACGCGGTTGACCGCGCCGGGCGCGATGCCGCGCTCGCGCTCGTACGCGGCGATGGCGTGCAGCGGCGAGCCCAACACGACCCCGCCCAGATCGAACAGCACGGCGCGATGGCGCATCGGCTCAGGGCAGGAGCAGGATCTTGCCGGCCGTCGCCCGCCCCTCGAGGGCGCGATGGGCGGCGGGAGCCTCGGCGAGCCGGTGGCGCGCCCCGACGCGCACGCGCAGCCGCCCGGCGCGGACCGCGCCGAGGACCGCGCCCGCGCGCTCCTCGAGCTCGCGCCGGTCGGCGATGTAGTGAGCAAGCGAGGGACGGGTGAGGAACAGCGAGCCCAGCTCGCCGAGGTGCCGCAGCTCGAACGGCGGCACCGGTCCGCTCGACTGCCCGTAGGATACGAGCAGCCCGCGCGGCCGCAGCGCGCGGAGGCTGCCCTCGAACGTGCTCTGCCCGACGGCGTCGTAGACCACGTCGACGCCGCGCCCGCCGCCGAAGGCGCGCGCGGCGGCCACGAAGTCGGCCGTGGTGTAGCGCACGACCTCGTCCGCCCCGGCCGCGCGCACGAGCGCCTCCTTCTCCACCGTCGAGCAGGTCCCCAGGACGCGGGCGCCGGCCGTCTTGAGCATCTGCACGAGCAGCAGCCCGACGCCGCCCGCGGCGGCGTGGACGAGCGCCGTGTCGCCCGCCCGCGTTTCACGCGTGCCGTGGACGAGGTAGTGCGCGGTCATGCCCTGGAGCATCACGGCGGCGGCGTCCTCGGCGGATACGCCCGCGGGCACCGCGACCAGCGCCGCCACGGGAGCGACCACGACGTCCGCGTAAGAGCCGGGAACCTGGGCCCACGCCACGCGATCGCCCGGCTTGAGGCCGCTCACGCCCGGCCCCACGCGCTCGACGACGCCTGCACCCTCGAGGCCGGCCACGAACGGCAGCGGGCGCGGATAAAGCCCCGTGCGGTGATAGACGTCGATGAAGTTGACGCCCGCCGCCTCGACGCGCACGCGCGCCTCGCCCGCGCCCGGCTCGCCCGGGTCGCGCACCTCGAGATGCAGCGCCTCGGGGCCGCCGGGTGTATGGACGACGATCGCCTGCCCCATGCCCGCGCTCTATACCCGCCGCTCGGCTTTTGCTATCCGGGGGACATGGCGGACGACGCGGCGACGGAGCTCGAGCGCCTGCGCGCGGAGAACGAGCGCCTCAAGCGAGCGGCGAGCCACGGTGTCACCTTCAAGGTGAGCGAGAAGGGCGCGGTGTCGGTCTACGGGCTCGGGCGCTTCCCGGTGACGCTCTACCAGGAGCAGTGGACGAAGCTCCTCGGCATGGCCGACGAGCTGCGCGCGTTCATCACCGAGAACGCGAGTCGCCTGAAAGTGAAGGGCGGCTAGGCCGCCGCCGGCCACGCGCGGGCGACGATGCGCCGGCAGTCGGTGCCGGGCGGCAACGTGCCGAAGGCGAGGCCGTGCCCGCCGCCGAGGCGCGAGCCGCAGAACGCGTCCGCCACCGCCGGCTCGGCGTGGCGCACGAGCAGCGCCGCCTGCAGCGCGAGCGCCATGCGCTCGACCAGCCCCCGGGCGCGCGCCTCGAGGTCGGTGGGGTCGGCCAGCTCGCGCCGGAGCTGCGCGACGTGCGCGTCGAGGCGGCGGTCCGCGCCGGCGGCGAGCCCGAGCTCGGCGAAGAACGCCTCGACGGGCTCCGGGCCGTGGGCCATCGCGCGCAGCACGTCGAGGCAGATCACGTTGCCCGAGCCCTCCCAGACGCCGTTGAGCGGCGCCTCGCGGTAGAGCCGCGGCATGCCCGACTCCTCGACGTAGCCGTTGCCGCCGAGGCACTCGAGCGCCTCGGCGACCAGCGTGGGGGCGCGCTTGCAGACCCAGTACTTCCCGACGGCGGTCGCGAGCCGCGCGAGGTGCCGCTCGCCCGGATCGTCGTAGGCGCGCGCGAGGCGGAGCATGGCAGCGGTCGCGGCCTCGGACTCGAGCGCCAGGTCGGCGAGCACGTTCAGCATGAGCGGCTGCTCGACGAGCCGCCGCCCGAACGCCACGCGATGGGTCGCGTGATGGATGGCCTGCACGACCGCCTGGCGCATGGTGGCGGCGGCGCCGATCGTGCAGTCGAGCCGCGTGTGGTTCACCATCTCGATGATCGTCGGGACGCCGCGGCCCTCCTCGCCGATCATCCGCCCCCACGCGCCGTCCAGCTCGATCTCGCCCGAGGCGTTGGAGCGGTTGCCGAGCTTGTCCTTCAGCCGCTGGAGGTGGAAGGCGTTGCGCGTGCCGTCGGGCCGCCAGCGCGGTACGAGGAAGCAGGTGAGCCCGCGCTCCGCCTGCGCCAGCACCAGGAACGCGTCGCACATCGGCGCCGAGCAGAACCACTTGTGGCCGGTGAGCTCGTACTCGCCCCCCGGCCCGCCCCGCCCGAGCGCGCGCGCGCGGGTGGTGTTCGCGCGCACGTCGGAGCCGCCCTGCTTCTCGGTCATCGCCATGCCGCAGAGGGCGCCGGCCTTCTCGGCCGCCGGCGCGACGCGCGGATCGTAGGCAGTGGACGTGAGCCGCGGCTCCCACTCGGCGGCCACGTCGGGCTGGACCCGCAGCGCGGGCACTCCTGCGTACGTCATCGAGATCGGGCACCCGTGCCCCGCCTCGGCCTGCGAGAGGAGGAAGAAGAGCGCCGCGCGCGCGACGTGCGCTCCCGGCCCCGGCTTGCGCCACGGCAGCGCGTGCAGCTCGTGCTCGACGGCGAGCCGCATGAGCGCATGCCACGCCGGGTGGTACTCCACCTCGTCGATGCGGTGCCCGAAGCGATCGTGCGTGCGCAGCACGGGCGGGTAGGCGTTCGCCTGCACACCCCAGGCGAACGGCTCGCCGCCGACGGTGGCGCCGAAGGCGCGCGCCCGCGCCTCCGCCCAGTCCGCCCCCTCGCGAACCAGGCCCTCGGCGAGCCCGCGATCAGTCGTGAACAGATCGTAGTCCGCCAGCGGGGGCGGCTGGTTGGTGACCTCGTGCGTCACGTGCATGGCCGAGAGGCTACTGAGCGACGCGGCCCCTGTCGACTCCCCAGTCGGCCCCCGTAACCGACAGGCCCGCGGGCGTGTTCAAGCGCCGGAGGCCAGCAGATGAGGATCATACTGATCGGGTTGCTGTCGGCCGCGCTTCTGGGCCTCGCGTCCAGTCCGGCCCGGGCCTGGCTCCCGGGCGCGTTCCCCCTCCCCGGCGCCGTCGTGGTCGCGCCCGCCCCGGCACCCTGGTATCCGTACGGCTACGGCTACGCCCCCTACTCCTACCCGTCCGTGTACTCCCCGGGCTGGGTCAATGGCTATGGATTCGAGAGCCACGTGCCGGGCGAGTGGGCGACGAGCGCCTACTGGGATAGCACGGGGCCGCACGTGCACGCCTACACGCTCCACTAGGGCGACCGTCTTGGCGGCGGCGCTCCTGCTCGCGACCGTCGCCGCGGCGTACGGCCAGGGGCCGCCCGACCGCACCGACGGCGTCGCCCTCGACGTGGGAACGGTGTTGACGGTCGCGCTCCGCGATCCGGTGGTGGCGCGTGCCGGCAGCGAGCTGCTGGTGGTGCGCGTGGCCGCCGCCGAGGCCGGCAACCTGACGCTCGCCTACACCCGCTACGCGCCCGGGGCTGCGAGCGGAGTGCGCACGGTGGCGGCTGCGGATCGCGCGGCGAGCCACCGGCTGAGCGCGTTCTGGGCCGACGGCGAGGCGGGGGCCACGCCCGGGTGGACCGCGGTGGTCGTCTCCACCGACGTGCTGCGCGCGCTGCGCGCCGGTGAGCGGACGCCGTTCGCAATCGACGGTCCCCGGCCCGTCCAGTGGGTCGAGCGGGCCGGCGACGAGGCCCTCCCGGTGCTCGTGAACGACGAGGACGCGGTTCTGCGCACGCTCGTCGCCCAGGGGAACAACGGCTTTCGCTGGTGGATCCTCGACCGCGACGCGGCGCCGCTCGTGCTGCGCACCGACAACGGCTGGGTGGCGACCGTCACCTCCATCGCGGAGCCCGCCGTGGTGAGTCGGCGCGTGGCCGACGGGCTGCGGGCGCGCGGCGAGGTCACCACCCACGGCGTGCTGTTCGCGCCGGGCTCGGCGGAGCTGCGCGAGGAGTCGCGGCCCGTGCTCGACGCGGTGGGCCGGTGGGCGCGGAAAGATGCCCGGGCGCACTTCGCGGTCGAGGACTACGGCGCCGCCGATGCGGCGCTATCGCTCGCGCGCGCGGAGCGGGTGAAGCGCTACCTCGTGGAGAGCGCCGGCGTCGATACCCTGCGCATCGTCACCGCGGGGCGGGACGGTGCGAGCCCGGTGGCCCCCGGGACGGGCCCGGAAGCCGCAGCGCGCAACCGGCGCATGGTCTTCCGTCGCATCGCGAGGCCCTAGAGGGCGATGCGCGCTCGCCTCCGACGCCTGGCGGCGGGCGCCGCCGCGCTCGCGCTCGCCGCCGCGACCGTGCTCCTCTGGCGCCTCGACGCCCGCGTCCGCGCCTACCTGGCCGGCCCACCCACCGGCGCGATCCGGATCTACGCGGCGCCGGCGGTCCTCCGCCCGGGCGGGCGGGTTCCCGGCGGCTCGCTGGTGCGCGCACTCGTGCGCCTCGGCTATCGCCCGGCGACCGGCGCCACGGTCGCGCCCGGCGAGTTCCGCGTCGCGTCGGGGACGGTCGAGCTCGCCCAGCGCCCTTCTCCCGTCCCGTGGGCGGCGGCGCCGCATCACGTGCGCATCAAGGTGCACGGCGACGAGGTGACGGCGGTCCTCGGGGCCGACGGCACCGCGCTGCCGCGCCTCGAGCTCGAGCCCGAGACGCTCGCCGTGCTCGGCCGCGCCGGGGCGGCCCTCGCGGCCGATGCCGCCGCGCCGCCCGCCTGCCGCGCAGCGGTGCTCGCCGCCGAAGACCGCCACTTCTTCCGCCACCCCGGCATCGACCCCGCGGCGATCGGGCGCGCGTTGCTCGTCGACCTGCGCGCGGGCGCGCGCCTGCAGGGGGGCAGCACGCTCACACAGCAGCTCGTGAAGAACGCGTTCCTGTCGCCCCGGCGCACGGTCGGCCGCAAGGTCCGCGAGGCGCTGCTCGCGCTCCTGCTCGAGGCGCACGCGAGCAAGGAGGATATCCTCCGCCGCTACCTCGCGTCGGTCTACCTCGGTGTCGACGCGGGCGTGCCCGTGCACGGGTTCGCGCAGGCGGCGGAGGTCTACTTCGGCGCGCCGCTGCCCGACCTCGACACGGCCCAGTGCGCGCTTCTCGCCGGCATGATCCGCTCGCCGAACGCGCTCGATCCGCGCACGCATGCGCGCGCCGCCCTCGGCCGCCGCAATCACGTGCTCCGCCGCATGGCGCTCGACGGCGTCCTCGACCCGGCCGTCGCGCGGGCGGCGGCGGCCGAGCCGCTGCGCATCGCCCCGCCGCGCTCGCGGCCCGTGGGCGCCCTCTACGTCGCCGACGAGGTGCGCCGCGCGCTGCGCCACCTGCTGCCGGCCGACGCGGCGGACACCCCGGGACTCACGGTGTTCACGTCGGTCGACGCCGACGCGCAGCGCGCCGCCGAGCGCGCCGTCCGTCAAGGGGTCGACGCCCTCGAACGCCGCCGAGCGCGGCGGCGCGGGCAGCCACGGCTCGAGGCGGCCCTGGTGGCGCTCGACCCGACGACCGGCAGGATCCGCGCGCTGGTCGGCGGACGCGACTACCGCTCGAGCCCGCTCGACCGTGCCGTGCGCGCGCGCCGGCAGCCAGGCTCGGCCTTCAAGCCGTTCGTCTACCTGGCGGCCCTCGATCCGAGCCGCCGCGGGGCCGCGCCCGAGCGCACGCTGGTCTCGCCGCTCGACGACGAGCCGCTCGCGCTGCGCACGGGCGCCGGGCCCTGGCGTCCGGTGAACTACGATGGCCGCTTCCACGGCACGGTGCCGCTCGAGGACGCCTTCGCCGAGTCCCTCAACGTGGCAACCGTGCGCCTCGCGCTCGACGTCGGCCTCGACGCCGTCGTGCGGACGGCTGCGGACCTCGGCGTCCCGGGGCCCCTCCCCAGGGTGCCGGCGCTCGCCCTCGGCGTCGCCGGCACCTCGCTGCTCGATCTCACCGCCGCCTACGCCGTGCTCGCCGGCGGCGGGCTGCGCCGGCCGCCGACGCTCGTGATCGCGGTCACCGCACCCGATGGCGACACGCTCTACGCCGCTCCGCCCGAAGCGACGCGCGTGGTCACACCGCAGACGGCGTTCCTGATGACCGCGCTGCTCGAGGGCGTAATCGACCGAGGCACGGGGCGGCCGGCGCGGGCGCTCGGCCTCACCGGCGCGGCGGCCGGCAAGACCGGGACGACCGACGACACCCGCGACGCCTGGTTCGTCGGCTACACGCCTCGGGTGGTGGCGGGCGTCTGGGTCGGCACCGACGGCGGCGCGCCCACCGGCTTCACCGGGGCGCAGGCGGCGCTGCCGGTGTGGACCGCCTTCGTGCGTGCGACCGCGAGCGAAGGACCCGGGTCGTTTGCCGCTCCCCCGGGCGTCGTCTGGCGGAGCGTCGACCCGGAGACCGGGCTCCTCGCCGCCGGCTGCCCCGAGGCGCGCCGAGTGCCGTTTCTCGCCGGCACCGAGCCGACGGCCACCTGCGACCGCCACCGGGCATTCGTCAACGCCGTCGGCGAGAGGGTCGACGGGGTGCTGCGCGGGGTCGAGGACGGCGGGCGGCGGATCGGCGACTGGCTGCACCGGCTCTTCCGCTGACTCGACCGGGCTGGTGTGATACGCACCCGCATGCCGGACGCGCTCGCGGCCCTGCTCGCGCTCCTCGACCTCGAGGAGCTGGAGGTGAACCTCTTCCGCGGCCGCAGCCCGCAGGAGCGCCGCCAGCGCGTCTTCGGCGGCCAGGTTGCCGGCCAGGCGCTCGTCGCCGCCGGGCGCACCGTGCCGCACGGCCACGTCCACTCGCTGCACGCCTACTTCCTGCGGCCCGGCGACCCCTCGACGCCGATCGTCTACTCGGTCGACCGCATTCGCGACGGGCGCACGTTCACCACCCGCCGCGTGGTCGCCATCCAGCATGGCCAGGCCATCTTCCATCTCTCGGCGTCGTTTCAGCCCGACGAGGCGGGGCCCGACCACCAGATGCCGATGCCGGCCGCGCCCGACCCCGAAGCGCTGCCCACCTACGAGGAGCGCATCCGGCCGCTGCTGCACCGCATGCCGGAGGCCATGCGGCTCTGGCTCACGCGCGACCGCCCGATCGAGTTCCGGCCCGTCCAGGACGTGGATCCGTTCGGCGAGACCCGCCGGCCCCCCCGCCAACTCCAGTGGGTGCGCACCAACGGCTCTCTCCCCGACGCCCGCCTGCTGCACCAGTGCATCGTCGCCTACGCCTCGGACATGACGCTGCTCGACACCGCGGCGCTGCCGCACGGCATCGCCTGGAACGACCCGCGGTTCGTGTCGGCGAGCCTCGATCACGCGATGTGGTTCCACCGCTCCTTCCGCGCCGACGACTGGCTGCTCTACGTGCAGGAGAGCCCTTCCGCGCACGGCGCGCGCGGCTTCACCCTCGGGCATTTCTTCGCGCGCTCGGGCGAGCTGGTCGTCTCCGTGGCGCAGGAGGGGCTGATCCGGCCCGTCGTCGCGCCGCGCTGACCGCCCGTTGACGCCGGCGCGGCGGCGGTCGAGAGTGGCCCGCATGCGCATGCTCCACACAATGCTGCGCGTGGGCGATCTCGAGCGCTCGCTGCGCTTCTACTGCGACGTCCTCGGCATGCGGCTCCTGCGCCGCAAGGACTACCCCGAGGGTCGCTTCACGCTCGCGTTCGTCGGCTACGGCGACGAGGACACGCACACGGTCCTCGAGCTGACCCACAACTGGGACACGACGCGCTACGACCTCGGCACGGGCTTCGGCCACGTGGCCCTGGGCGTCGACGACGTCTACGCCGCCTGCGCCCAGCTCGCCGCGCGCGGCGCGAAGATCGTGCGCCCGCCGGGACCGATGAAGCACGGCGGCTCGGAGATCGCGTTCATCGAAGACCCGGACGGGTACCGGATCGAGCTGATCCAGCTCCGCGGCCGGCAGGACTGAGCGAAGGCGTTGCGGCGCTCGCACGGGCGCCGGTTTCCGCGCGAGCGGCGCGTTGAACGTGGCGGGGGATTGCTCTACACGGCCCGACGTGGACCCGCTCGACGACCCCGGCGCGCGTGCGGCGCTCGACCCTGGCGGGATGGCGCGCGCGATTCTCGGGATGCCGGCGCAGGTGCGCGAGGCGGCAAGGCTCGGCGTGGCGATCGCGCTCGGCGAGGAGCTGCGCGGGCGCGACGCGATCGTCGTGCTCGGGATGGGCGGCTCGGCGATCGCCGGCGACCTGCTCGCCGGCCTCGCCGCCGATTTGCTCTCCGTCCCGCTCGTCGTGAGCCGCGGCCACACGCCGCCGGCCTTCGTCAGCCCGCGCACGCTGGTCGTCGCCTCGAGCTACTCGGGGGAGACGGCCGAGACGCTCGCGGCCTTCGCCGAAGCCCGCCGCCGCGGCGCGCCCGCGCTCGTCCTCACCACGGGCGGCGCGCTCGGCGCGCGGGCCGCAGCCGACGGACTGTGCACGATCCGCCTGCCGACGGGCTTCCTACCCCGCGCCGCCCTGGCGTGGTCCTACCTGCCGCTCCTGACGGCGCTCGCGCGCCTCGGCTACCTCCCGCCGTGCGACGCGGCCATCGCCGAGGCCGCTACGGTGCTCGAGGCGGGCATCGAGCGGCTGAATCCCGACGTGCCGACGCGGGAGAACCCCGCCAAGCAGCTCGCCCACCGCCTCACGGGCCGGATCGCGCTCGTCTACGGCAGCGAGGGGTGGTGCGCGCCGGTGGCGACGCGCTGGAAGGGGCAGCTCAACGAGAACGCCAAGCACCTGGCCTGGGCGAACGTGCTGCCCGAGCTCGACCACAACGAGGTCGAGGGCTGGCAGCACCCGCGCGCGCTCGCCGGCGCGGTCCACCTGATCGTGCTCCGCGACCCGGCCGAGCCCGCGGCGGTTGCCCGGCGCATCGCGCTCACCACGGCGCTCGTGCAGCCGCACCTCGCCGGCGTGAGCGACGTCGTCGCGCGCGGGACGAGCCCGTTCGCTCGCCAGATGAGCCTCGTGCAGATGGGCGACTTCACGAGCCTCTACCTGGCGCTGCTCGACGGCGTCGACCCCTCGGCGATGCCGGCGATCACCGCGCTCAAGGCGAGCCTCGCCCGCTAAAGCGGCGGGCAGGATCTGCCGATATCCCCCCGGCACCATGCCGCTGCGCTTCGACGTGCTGGTGATCGGCTCGGGCCCTGCCGGCGAGAAGGCCGCCTTCCAGGCGGCCAAGCTGCGCAAGCGGGTGGGCCTGATCGAGCGCGGCGACGGCCTCGGCGGCAACTGTCTCCACCGGGGCACGATCCCGAGCAAGACCCTGCGCGAGACGGTCGTGTCGCTGATCGCGGCCAAGGCGCGCACCTCCAACGGGCTCCAGGCGCGCCTCGGGAAGGACGTCACCCTCACCGCCATGATGCAGAGCAAGGAGGCCGTCATCCGGGGCCAGGAGGAGGTTCTCGCGCACAACCTCGATCGCAACGACGTCACGGTGCTGCGCGCCACCGCGCACTTCCTCGACCCCTGGCGCGTCGAGGCCGTCGATCCCGACGGCGGCCGCCGGGAGGTGGTCGCCGACATCGTCGTGATCGCGACCGGCTCGCGGCCAGCGCGCGATCCGCAGATCCCGTTCGACGAGGACCAGGTCCACGACAGCGATTCGATCCTCGACATCGACACCGTGCCGCGCACGCTCACGATCGTCGGCGCGGGCGTCATCGGCTGCGAGTACGCCTGCACCTTCGCCGCCCTCGGCACGCGCGTGACGCTGATGGACACGCGCCCGCGCGTGATCGACGTCGCCGACCGCGAGACCGCGGAGCTGCTGGTCGCGCGCATGCGCGACCAGGGCATCACGCTGCGCCTGGGCGAGCAGGTGGCGCGCGTCGACGTCGAGGCGCCGGGGCGGGTGGTCGCCGTCACCCAGAGCGGCAAGGCCGTCGTCGGCGAGAAGCTCCTCTACGCCGTCGGGCGCGAGGGCAACACCACCGATCTCGAGCTCGAGAACGCGGGGCTGCGGGCCGGGCGCCGCGGCCTCATCGAGGTCGATGAGCACTTCCGCACGTCCGTGCCGCACATCTACGCCGTCGGCGACGTGATCGGCTCGCCGAGCCTCGCCGCCACCGCGATGCACCAGGGCCGGATCGCGATGGCGCACGCCCTCGGGCTCTCCGTGAACGGCCGGCGCACGTACCTGCCCTACGGCATCTTCACCATCCCCGAGATCTCGATGGTGGGCGAGACCGAGGAGCAGCTCACGGCCGCGAACGTCTCGTACGAGGTCGGGCAGGCCTTCTTCCGCGAGATCGCCCGCGGGGAGATCGTGGGCGACCGCACGGGCATGCTCAAGCTCCTCTTCGAGCGCGACGGCCACCGGCTGCGGGGCGTGCACATCATCGGCGCAAACGCTTCGGAGCTGATCCACATCGGGCAGGCGGTGCTCGCCTTCGACGGCCCGATCGACTACTTCGTCGAGACGGTCTTCAACTACCCGACGCTCTCCGAGGCGTACAAGGTCGCGGCGCTCAACGGCCTCAATCGGCTGTGAGCGCCGCCGCTTGACGCGTCCGCCCGCGGGGCGGAAGCTCCGGGCGGCAATGGGCAGACGCGGGGCGGCGGTCGCCCTCGGCCTCTGGCTCGCCGCGTGCTCGCGCGGGCAAGCCCTCCCGGCGGTCGAGACGCTTCCCGGCGCGGCGCCGTTCGACCCGCCGCTCGCCCGCGCGCTTGCCACGGCGCTCGCCGCGCGGGGGCCGGGCTACCGGCCGCGCACCCGCCACCTCCGTCCCGACGGTTCGCCGCGCTGGACGAACCGGCTGATCCTCGAGTCGAGCCCCTACCTCATCGAGCACGCGCACAACCCGGTCGACTGGTATCCCTGGGGCGACGAGGCCTTCGCCCGGGCGGTCGCCGAGGGGAAGCCCGTGCTGCTCAGCGTCGGCTACGCGACGTGTCACTGGTGCCACGTGATGGAGGAGGAGTCCTTCGAGGACGAGGCGATCGCGACCTACCTGAACGAGCACTACGTCTCGATCAAGGTCGACCGGGAGGTCCGCCCCGACGTCGACGATGCCTATATGCGGGCCGTCGAGCTGCTCACCGGCGGCGGCGGATGGCCCATGACCGTGTGGCTGACGCCCGGCCGCGAGCCGTTCTACGGCGGCACCTACTTCCCACCCAAGCGGTTCCGCGTGCTCCTCGAGCGGCTGCGCGCCGCCTTCGACGCCGAGCCGGCGGCAGTCGCGGCGCAGGCGAGCGCGGTCGCCGCGCGCGTGCGCGGGATCGCCGAGCCGCCGGCTCCCGGGCTGCCCGAGGCCGGCCTCCTGCGCCGCGCCGTCGACGCCTTCGCGGCCGACTTCGACGCCGTCCACGGCGGGTTCGGCGGCGCGCCCAAGTTCCCGAGCCCGCCCGAGCTCGACCTCCTGCTGCGCTACCATCGTCACACGGGCGCCCCGCACGCGCTCGAGATGGCGACGGTCACGCTCGAGCACATGGCCGCGGGCGGCATCCACGATCAGCTCGGAGGCGGATTCCACCGCTACGCGACCGACGACGCATGGCTGCTCCCGCACTTCGAGAAGACGCTCCCCGACAACGCGCAGCTCGCCATGGTCTACCTCGCCGCGGCGCAGGCGACGGGGCGCACCGACCTCGCCGCCGTCGCGCGCGACGCGCTCGACTGGATCGCGCGCGACCTGGCGGCGCCCGACGGGGGCTTCTACGGCGCCACCGACGCCGACAGCGCAGGCGGCGAGGGCGCCTACTACCTCTGGACGCCGTCGGAGATCCGCGCGGCCCTTCCGGATCCCGTACAGGCGACCGCCGCCGTCACCTGGTACGCGGTCACCGAGGCGGGCGACTTCCACGGCCGTAACGTGCTCCACACGCCCGAGCCGCTGCCCGCCGTGGCGGCGCGGCTCGGCCTCGACCCGCCGCGGCTGCTCGGCCTCCTCGGCGCGGCTCGGACACGGCTGCTCGCGGCCCGGCGCGCGCGGGCGGCTCCGGCGGTCGACGCGAAGGTCCTCGCCGGCTGGAACGGCCTCGCGATCGCCGCCTTCGCGCGCGCGGGCGCGGCCTTCGGCGAGCCCGCCTACGTCGACCGGGCCCGAGCCGCCGCCCGGTTCGTGCTCGACCGCATGCGACGCGGCGACCGCCTGGCGCGGGTCTGGGCTGCCGGCGCGCCCCGCGGCGACGCCTTTCTCGACGACTACGCCTACGTGATCGGCGGGCTCCTCGACCTCTACGAAGCCACCTTCGACCTCCACTGGCTGCGCGCGGCGCTCGCGCTCGAGCGCGTCCTCGAGCGCGACTTCATGGACCCGGCCCGTGGGGCGTTCTTCCAGACGGCGGCGGAGCACGAAACGCCGCTCGCGCGCCTGGAGGCGGGTGTCGACGGCGCGCTCCCCTCGGGCAACGCGGCCGCGGCGCTCGACCTGCTGCGGCTGGCCGAGCTGACCGGCGACGACACGCTCCGCGCTCGGGCGGACGCCGTGCTGCGCGCGTTCGCGCCCGTCGCCCGCCGGGCGCCGATGGCCGCGCCCGCGCTGCTCGCCGCGCTCGACTTCCGCCTCGACCGCGTGAAGGAGATCGTGATCGTCCGGCCCGCGGGCGCACGGGGCGACGATTCGCTGCTCGGCGTCGTGCGCGCGGTCTACCTCCCCAACCGCGCGCTCGCCGTGGCCGTCGAGGGCGACGACCGCGCGCGCCAGGCCGCCCTCATCCCGCTGGTCGCGGACAAGCAGGCGCTGCGTGGGGCCGCCACCGCCTACGTCTGCGAGGCGCGCGTCTGCGCGCTCCCGACATCCGACCCCGCGACGCTGCGCGCCGAGCTCGCGCGGGTGAGCCCGCTGCCGCCCTGATCCGGGGGGTCAGAAGTACTCGTCGGGCTCCTTGGTGTCACCGGCGGTCCGCGGCGCGGCGCTCCGGCTCGGGATGTACTTGCCGGTGATCATGTCCTTGTAGCCCATCCCGGGACCGACCATCGGGTAGACGTGCGCGGTCTGGTCGACCATCACCTCGAGGAACGCCGGGCCGGGGAAGCGCACGAAGTCCTCGAGGGCCGGCCGCACCTCGGCGATCGCGGCGACCCGGCGTGCGAACCCGAACCCGTCGGCCTCGGCGGCGCGAACGAAGTCCTTCTTGTGCAGGGTCTTGTCCGAGCCCGAGTAGCGGTTGGCGTAGAAGAGATCCTGCCACTGGCGGACCATGCCGTCGCCGAGGTTGTTGAGCACGAGCACCTTCACCGGGATGTCGTAGGTCGTGAGCGTCTCGAGCTCGCCCAGGTTCATCCGGATGCTGCCGTCGCCGTCGACGTCGATGACGAGCCGGCCCGGGTTGGCGAGCTGCGCGCCCACGGCCGCGGGCAGCCCGAAGCCCATCGTGCCCATGCTGCCCGAGGTGAGGAACGTGCGTGGGTGGACGAAGTCGAGGTACTGCGCCGCCCACATCTGATGCTGCCCGACGCCGGTGGTGACGATCGCCTCGCCGCGGGTGATCGCGTTGAGCTGCGCGAGGACGTACTCCGACTGAATCTGGGCCGACGCGCGGTTGTAGTCGAAGGCGTGCCGGCGCTTGAGCTCGGCCAAGTGCGCCCGCCATCGGCCGAAGTCCTTCTTGAAGCCCGCGCCCGCTTCGAGGAGCTGACGCAGCCCGCGCTTGGCGTCGCCGACGTGCGCCCAGTCGACGTTCTTGACCTTCCCGATCTCGGAGGCGTCGATGTCGAGGTGCGCGATCGTCGCGTTGGGGGCGAACTCCTTCACCTTGCCCGCGACCCGGTCGTCGAACCGCGAGCCCGCCGCGAACAGGAAGTCGCAGTCCTCCACGGCGTAGTTGGCGTAGGCGGCGCCGTGCATGCCGAGCATGTGCAGCGAGAGCTCGCTCGTCGTGTCCATGGCGCCGATGCCGAGCAGCGTGGTGACCACCGGGATGCCGAAGCGCTTGGCGAACGCCCGCAGCTCGGGGGCCGCGTCGCCGTTGATGACGCCTCCGCCGGCGTAGACGAGCGGGCGCTCGGCGCGGGCGAGCAGGCGGAAGAACGCCTCCGCTTCGCCCGCCGACAGCACCGCCCGATAGAGCGCGTCGATGCGCTCCTTGTAGCCGTGCAGCGGCAGCAGGCCCCCGCCCTGGAAGACGCCCTGGGCGAGCTGCACGTCGCGGGGGATGTCGACGACCACCGGACCGGGGCGCCCGCTGCGCGCGATGTCGAACGCGGTGCGGATCGTCGCCTCGACCTTCGTCTCGTCGGTGAGGAGGAAGACGTGCTTCGCGCACGCCGCCATGATGTTGAAGACGGGCGCCTCCTGGAAGGCGTCGGTGCCCATCGCCGCGCGCGGCACCTGGCCCGTGATGAGCACGACGGGCACGGAGTCGGCCTGGCAATCGCGGATCGGCGTGACCGAGTTGGTCGCGCCCGGGCCCGAGGTGACCACGAACACCCCGACCCGCCCGCTCGAGCGGGCGTAGCCCGCGGCCATGAACCCCGCCCCCTGCTCGGTCGCCGGCACCACGAGCTTGATCTCGCCCTTGCCCGCGTGGCTCTCGTTGTGGCGAAAGATCGCGTCGTAGGTCGGCAGGATCGCGCCGCCGCTGTAGCCGAAGATGGTGTCGACGCCCTCGTCCACCAGCACCTGCACGATCATGTCCGCGCCGTTCATCGTGGTGCCGGCCCGCGGGTGATCCCGCGGCGCCACGGCCGCTGCGAGACCCGCATCGGGGGGCTTCCTGGCGATCGACATCGTGGATGCTCCTTCGGCCGTTCTATAGCCTGGATCTCGCGCGGTTGCCATTTGCCGCCCGGCGGCCGGGAGGCTCACTGCACCACCCCGGGCACGTGCAGCGGGAAGCGCGGGATGTGAGCCTGGAACACGCGCCCGCCCTCGGCGTGCATCTCGTACGTGCCCTCCATCGTGCCCACCGGGGTGCGCAGAACGGCGCCGCTCGTGTAGCGGTGGGCCTCGCCCGGATCGAGGATCGGCTGCTGGCCGACGACCCCGGGACCCTCGACCTCCTCCACCTTCCCGTCCCCGTCGGTGATCACCCAGTGCCGGCGACGGAGCTGGACGCGCGCCGTCCCCTCGTTCTCGATGTACACCGTGTAGGCGAAGGCGTACGTGGCGCTCTCCGGCAAGGAGCGATCGGGCAGGTACTCCGCTCGTACCGTGACGCGGATCCCCTCGGTGACGGCCGTCGGCATGGGCGGCTTCTCTAGGCAGCCGGGGTGCGCGCGTCAACCGTCCGGCGGCCGTGGCCGCGGCGCGCGGGGCGCGGTAACCTCTTGCCGCCCTCGCGCGTGGAAGGCGGCAGGAGGACCACGATGCCCAACACCCCGGCGCTCCACCCCCTCGACGTCGCCGTCGTCGGCGGCGGGCTCGGCGGCCTCGCGGCCGCGACGCTGCTCGCGCGGGCCGGCCGCGCGGTCACGCTGTACGAGAAGGCGAGCGGGCTCGGCGGCCGTGCCGCCACGCAGGCCCGCGGCGGCGTGCTCTTCAATCAGGGACCGCACGCGCTCTACAGGAGCGGTGCGGCGGCGGCGCTGCTCGCCGAGCTCGGCGTCGGCTTCACCGGCGGAGCGCCGCGGACCGCGGGCGCCTACGCGCTCGACGGCGGTGTGCCGCACACGCTGCCCGGCGGCTTCGTCTCGCTGATCACCACCCGCCTCTTCGGCCTCGGCGCCAAGCTCGAGGTCGCCCGGCTCCTCGGCACGTTGCCGCGCCTCGACCCGCGTCCGCTCGATGGCATGAGCGTCGCCGAGTGGCTCGACGGCCACGTCCGCCACGCGCCCGCGCGCCGGCTGCTGCGCGCGCTGGTGCGGCTCACCAGCTACGCCGATGACCCGCCGCGGGCGAGCGCCGGCGCCGCGCTCGCGCAGCTCAAGCGCGCGCTCGGCGCGGGGGTGCTCTACGTCGACGGCGGCTGGCAGACGCTGGCCGACGGTCTCTCCGCGGCGGCGACGGCTGCCGGCGTCCGCGTGCGTACGGGCGTGCGCGTGGCGGCGATCGAGCACGATGGCGTGGTGCGCGGCGTTCGGCTCGACGACGGCACGTTCCATCCGGTCGGGGCGGCGATCGTCGCCGCGAGCCCGGCGGCCGCGCTCGGCGTCGTCGCCCGCGGCGGCGACACCCCGCTCGCCCGCTGGGCGGCCGACGCGATTCCGGTCCACGTGGCCTGCGTCGACGTCGCGCTCGCGCGGCTGCCGCGGCCGCGCACGCTCTTCGCGCTCGGCATCGACCGCCCGCTCTACTACTCCGTGCACTCGGCCTACGCCCGGCTCGCTCCCGCGGGGACGGCGGTGATCCAGGTCGCCAAGTACCTCGGGGCCGACGGCGCTGGAGCAGCCGACGAGCACGATCTCGAAGAGGCGCTCGATCTCCTCCAGCCGGGCTGGCGCGACGTCGTCGTCTGGCGGCGTGCGCTGCCGCGGATGGTCGTGGCGGAGGCCCTGGTCACGGCCCGGGCCGGAGGCACGGCCGGGCGGCCCGGACCGGCCGTGCCCGGGGTGCGGGGCCTCTGCGTCGTCGGCGACTGGGTCGGCCCGGAGGGCATGCTGGCCGACGCCGCGCTCGCGAGCGCCAGGCAGGCGGCCGCGCTGCTCGGCGCCTTGCCGGCGGCGGCGGCCGCATAGTCGATCCTCGCGGCGCGGAAGCTCGCCGCGCTGCGCAGCGCGCCGCCGCCTTGAGGGCGCCGCCGCGATCCATCATAAGGATGGGCCGGCGTGGCGGGGCGAGCGGCGGAGCAGCGGGCGGGCGTCGACACGGGGGCGCGGCGGCGGCCGGCGCGGCGGCGAGGCCTGCGCCGGCGCGCCCGGCGACCCGCGTGGCGCGCCTGGCTCGATCGCGGGCTCGAGGCCGCGGGGCTCTTCACCGCGCTCCTGGTCGGCGTGATCGCCGTTCTCGGCGAGGTCGCCGCCCGTGGCGGCGCCGGCGCCGAGCTCTGGTCGCAGCTCGTGCCGTTCGCCGGCGTCGTGCTCGCGGTCGGCCTCGCGGCCGCGGTGCTCCTGCGCGTCTGGCTGTGGCTGCGCCCTCGGCTCGCGGCGCGTGCCGAGCGGCTGCCGCTCGGGCTCGCGCTCGCGCTCGCCGCTGCGGCGCTCGCCGGCGCGAGCCGGCCGGCCTTTCACCGCGAGGTCGCGAGCGTGCAGCGCTGGCTCGGCGGTCCGCGCGAGGCGCAGCGGATCGAGGTCGCGCACCAGGTCTACGCGGCGTATCGGAAGGCGGACCTCGCCGCGCTGCTGCGCGTGCTCGAGCGCGCGCGCGTCTACGAGCCGACCGTGCGCGAGGCGGCCGCCGCCTTCGACGTCGACCCCGAGGTGCTCATGGGCGTCGGCGCGGCGGAGTCCGCGTTCTACCCGCGCGACAGCCCCGACGGCGGCCGCGGCCTCTTCCAGATCACGGCACCGCCCGCCGCCGCGGTGGACGCGGCCCGCCGACGCCTGGGCACCGAACGCCTCGACGCCCTCAACCAGCGGCACAACGCCTTCCTCGCCGCGGCGACGCTGCACCTCTACCTCGACGAGATGCACGGCGATCCGTTCTTGGGGCTCCTCGCCTACAACATCGGCCCGCGCAACGGCGGGCTGCGCACGGCCATGGAGCAATACGGCGCGCGCGACTTCGTGACCATCCAGCCCTACCTGCAGAACCTGCCGCGCGACTACCCGATCCGGGTGCTCACCGCCGCGCTCGCCTATCGGCTCTGGCGCACCGAGGGCCGGCTGCCGCGCTACGAGGAAGGCGACAACGCCGCCCGCATCCAGCAGGTCGGCATCCCCGGGCTGACGGCGGCTCGTGGGAGCACGCCGCCAGCCGGGGACGGGTGAGCGCGGTCAGCGGGTCGAATCGACGAAGGCGCCGCTCGGCGACCCGTGGAAGGGGCAGTTCGGGTCGCCGGGCTCGGCGGGCAGCGGCGCCGTGCCGACGCTCGCCGCGAGGGAGGGGGCGTTGTCGAAGTCGAACATGTCCTCGAGGTCGTCGGCGTTCGCGTCGCGCGCGGTGATGCTCGGGAGCGAGAAGCGCTTCTCGATCAGCGCCAGCAGGGAGGTGTGCGAGCCGATCGTGTGCGACACGTAGTGCGGCTTGGCGAACGGGGAGACGGCAACGAACGGCAGGCGGAAGCCGAGCTGGTTGAAGGTCGCACAATTCGCCGGATACGGGCCGGTCGGGGTGAAGGCCGGGCAGAGCCCGGGGGCGTCGATCGTGCGGCTGTGGGTGCAGGTCACCCCGCCGCCGGGCTGTTCGCTCGCCGGCGGATTGGAGGCGTCGGCGCACTGTCCCGGGGCGATGTCGTCCGGCAGAACGGCCGCGGGCGGGAAGACGTGATCGTAGAAGCCACCGTGCTCGTCGTAGGTGAGGAACAGCACCGAGTCGTGCCAGCTCGGGCTGTTGCGGAGCGCCGTGATGATCTGGGACACGAAGTACTCCCCGGCCCGGACGTCGGCCGGCGGGTGCTCGTCGGTCTCGTACGTGGTGCCGTTGATGACTTGGTCTTCGAGGGCCGAGGGGTCGACGAAGGCGACCGCAGGCAACGTGCCGTTTGCGGCGTCGGTCGCGAAGGCCGACACGGGCTTCGTATGACCGCTCGAGGTGTGGAACATGAGCGAATACGGCAGATCGGAGTAGTAGTCGATCCACGACGCGCCGGCAGAGTCGAGGCGGTCGAAGATCGTGCCGTCGATCGGCTTGTAGCCGCCGGCCGTCAGGATCTCGTTCGTCGTCAGGTGCCCGAACGAAGTGCCCGCCAGGAAGTAGGCCCGGTTCGGGAAGGTCTGGCCGATGACGGCGGCGAAGTAGCGGTCGCTGATCGCGAAGGTTTTCGCCAAGTCGTAGTAGAAGGGGAGGTCGGCGTCCGTGTAGTAGCCCATCGTGTCGTGGTCGGTCGCCTGGGCCGGCTGCTCGGTCTCGGCGTTCACCCGCACGAAGCCGTTGTTCGGGCTCGACCTGAGCATGTTGTTCGGCCGCCGGAAGTTCCCCTCTTGGTGGCTGCCGACCCAGCTGTGGTCGAGATCGGGCCCGGTGCAGTACCGCGTTTCGTGGAAGGCCTTGACGCTGCCCCGCGTGTTGCTCGGGTTGCCGTTGCGGCAGACGAGCACGCCCCGCTTGAGCTTGCACGCGAGGCCGTCCACGCAGGTGTTGTCGGTGGCGGCGCACGCCCGGTGCCGTCCCCACCCGGTGGCGTTGTGGTAGGGGGTGTTGGACGCGAAGGGCAGCGCGCCGAAGTAGTTGTCGAACGAGTGGTTCTCCTGCATCACGATGATGATGTGATTGACGTTCTGCAGGTTGCCGTCGGCGAGCACGGGCCGTGCGGCGGCGAGTGCGACGACGGCCAGCACCGCGGCGACCGGCCGCGGGCGCATCCCTGAGCGCTTCCTCATGACAGGCCCCTCCCTCGGGCCGGATCTCCGGCCCGCGAGGCGTAACGCTGCGGGCAGCTTCCCGTCAAGGATTTTCGACTCGCCGGTTGAGACATCGCCCCCCCGGCCGCACGATGGACCCGGGCCGCCCATGCGCTCCGCCGTGCTCCGCACCGTCTTCCTCGACGCCGGCAACACCCTCGTGTCGATGGACTGGACGCTCCTCGCCGAGCTGCTGGCGGCCGAGGGCATCGTGGCGGCACCCGGGGCGATCGCGCGCGCCGAGGCGGCGGCCCGGCCCGCGCTCTCGCGCTGGCTCGCCTCCGGCGTCTCGACCGAGGCGGGCGAGACGCTGCGCTTCTACGTGCGCCGGACGCTCAGCGGCCTTCCCGCCCCGCCCGACGGCGACCGCGAGAGGGCCGCCCAGCGGCTCGTCACCGCGCTCCGCCGGGTGGGCACGCGCCGGCTCTGGTCGCGCCCGCTTCCCGGCGTGCACGAGGCGCTCGCGGCGCTGCGCGCCGCCGGCATGACGCTCGCGGTCGTCAGCAACGCCGACGGCACGGTCGAGGAGGGGCTCGTCTCGCTAGGGCTCCGCGATCACTTCAATGCCGTGGTCGACTCGGCCCGGGTCGGCGTCGAGAAGCCCGACCCGCGCATCTTCGCGCACGCGCTGGCGGCCGTCGGCGCCCGGCCCGAGGCGGCGCTGCACGTGGGCGACCTCCACGCGGTCGACGTCGTCGGCGCTCGCGCCGCGGGCATCGAGGCCGTGCTCCTCGACCCCTACGGCGACTGGGGCGAGGTCGACTGCGCGCGGGCGCCGGACCTGCCCGCCGTCGTCCGAGGCCTCCTCGGATAGGCCATCATCGCACCCGCAGCGTCTCGGCCTCGAAGACGAGCCCGAGCGGCACGATCTCGACCGCCCGGCGGCCGCCGCCGTCCTCGACTCGCCCGCCGACCCAGGCGCGGTAGCCCGCCGCCTGCGCCACGGCGAGCGTGCGCTCGGCGTCGGCGGGCGCGACGTAGAGGGCGAAGCCGGCGCCCATGTTGAAGGTGCCGTAGGCCTCGCGCCGATCGACGAGCCCCGCCTCCACGAGGAAGGCGAGCACCGGCGGCGGCGTGCCCGGCGTCGTGATGCGATAGACGAGCGGCGCCTCGAGCCGCATGAGCTTGCGCCAGCCGTGGCCCGTGACGTGCACCGCGTAGCGCAGCGGGATGCCCGCCCGCTGGCAGGCGGCGACGAGCCCGACGTAGACGACCGACGCGTCGAGCAGCGCCTCGCCGAACGGCCGGCCGTCCCCGATCGGCGTCAGCCAGCCCGCCGGGAGCTCGGCGGCGGCCGCGCGGCAGAGCGTGATCCCGTTGGTGTGCACGCCGGCGCTCGCCACGAGCACGATCGCGTCCCCCGCGCGGACCTCGCCGGTGATGCGGTGCGCCTTGGGCGCGATGCGCCCGAGCGCCGATCCCGCGAGCACGATGCCGTCCGGAGCCACGACGTCGCGCAGCGCCGGCGTCTCGCCGCCGCCCCAGACCGCTCCGGCCAGGCGGCAGCCTTCGGCGAAGCCGGCGGCGAGGTCGGCCGCGCGCGCCGCGTCGGCGAACCAGCGCGCGTCGCCGACCGCCGCGTGCATGGCCACCGTGAGCGGCAGCGCGCCGCAGGTGACGAGGTCGTTCACGATCGCGGCGACCGTGTCGACGCCGATCGCGCGGTAGAAGCTCCGGCCGGTCTCGGCGTGCACCGCGTCGGCCACCAGCACCTTGGTCCCGAGCCCCTCCTCGACGTGGGCGAGGAACGCGTCCGCGGTCTCGACGAGATAGGCGCTCTCGCCGCGCACGGCAGGGGGCTCGACGAGCCCATGGACGGCGAGCGCGCCGGTGGTCGTCGCCGCCGCCCGCTGGCACGCGCGCTTGAAGCCGTCCAGCAGGTCGTAGTCGACGCCGCTCGCCGTGTAGGTGAGCTGGCCCACGGCAGATCCCCCGTACCACGGCGCCCCGCCGGCCGCCAAACTTGACCGCCTGCCGGGGCCCCGTCATGCTGCGCCCGGCGCCGCATGCAGGCGAGCGAGAAGCAGCGTGCGGCCGAGGCCGCGGCCGGCTGGGTGCGCGACGGCACGACCATCGGCCTCGGCTCGGGGACGACCGTCGAGCTGGTGGTGCGCGCGCTCGCCGAGCGCGTGCGCACCGGGCTTTGCGTGCGCGCGGTGCCCGCCTCGGAGCGCACCGCCGCGCTCGCGCGTGCCGGGGGCATCGGCGTCGTCGGGTTCGAGGAGGTGGAGCGGCTCGATCTCGCCATCGACGGCGCCGACGAGGTCGACCCGGCGTTCGCGATGATCAAGGGCGGTGGGGCGGCGCTGCTGCGCGAGAAGGTCGTGGCGTCGGCCGCCGAGACGATCGTGATTGCGGTCGACTCGACCAAGACCGTCGAGCGCCTCGGCCGCTTCCCGCTGCCGGTCGAAACGGTGCCCTTCGCATGGCCGCACGTGGCCCGGCTGATCGCGCGGCTCGGGGCGCGCGTCGTGCGCCGCCTCGCTGCCAACGGAGCTCCCGTGGTCACGGACAACGGCAACGTCGTGCTCGATTGCGCCTTCGGCGCGATCCCCGATCCCGCCCACCTCGAGCGGGAGCTCAAGGCGATCGCCGGCGTCGCCGAGGTGGGGCTGTTCGTCGACCTCTGCGACGTGCTGCTCGTCGGCGTGGGGGACGGCGTCACCGTACGGCGCCGCGAGGACCGGCCGCCGTACGGCCCTCGCGTGCCGCGCTGAGCCGGCTCGCTACCCGACCTGCTCGACGCTCGCGACGCCGACCGAGGTCACGAAGTGCCCATCGGAGCGCACCGGCAACGGCTCGCTCGGCCGGTAGGTGAACTCGACCTCACCGTGCGGTGGGATCGTGCTCGGCAGCACGTAGAAGTCGGCGCGGCCGGGGTTGTCGCGTTCGGGGTGGAACTCGTTGCGCCACCGCCAGTGGTGATCGATGACGAGCCGGACGTGCTCAAGCGTACGGCCGGTGGTGTTCACGACCGTGCCCGACACCATGCCGTCGTGCACGGTCACGTTCCGGATCTCGACGCTCTGCTCGAGCTCTCCCGGGGGCACGACCCGCGTCGCAGCCGTCGCCGGCACGGCGACGAAGACGAGCGCCACCCCCGCGAGCAGCAGCTTCCTCGCGATCTTCATCGCAGTCTCCTCCTTCTTCCCGTCTGCCGGGGGGTCTCTGAATCGTCAACTCCCCGAGAGGCGGGAGCGCTTGCCTCCCCGCGCCGAGCCGGCTACACCCGCGGCACGACCCGCGAACGCGGGTATGGCGAAAGGAGCCTCCCGCATGCGCGCGCTCGTGACGATCGCCGCGGCCGTCCTCGCGGCCGCCACGGCCTTTGCCGGCAGTCCCGACCCCAAGACCGACGACCAGAAGACGCTCTACGCGATCGGTCTCATCCTCAGCAACAACCTCTCGATCTTCAAGCTCACCCCGGCGGAGCTCGACCTCGTGCAGGCGGGTCTCGCCGACGGCGTCCTCGGCCACGAGAGAAAGGTCGACCTCCAGACCTACGGCCCGAAGGTGCAGGAGATGGCCCAGGCGCGCGCCGCCGCGGCGGCCGCGGGCGAGAAGGAGTCCGGCAAGGCCTTCCTCGAGAAGGCGGCGAAGGAGAAGGGCGCGGTCAAGACCACGAGCGGGATGGTCTACGAGGAGGTCAAGGCCGGAAGCGGCGACTCGCCGAAGGCGAGCGACACGGTCAAGGTCCACTACGAGGGCCGGCTCACCGACGGGACGGTCTTCGACAGCTCGATCAAGCGCGGAGAGCCGGCGACCTTCCCGCTGAGCGGCGTCATCAAGTGCTGGACCGAGGGCGTTCAGCTGATGAAGGTGGGTGGCAAGGCGAAGCTCGTGTGCCCGTCGGACCTCGCCTACGGCGACCACGGCCAGGGCAACCTCATTCCCCCGGGGGCCACGCTGGTGTTCGACGTGGAGCTGCTCGGCATCGAGAAGCCCGGCGCGGACGCAAAGAAGCCGTAGGCCGTTTTCGGGCTGGCGCGAGCGCCGCGGGCGGGTGTAAGGTCCGCTGCGGCCGGCGAGCGCGTCGGCGGACGCCGCAACGGGAGGTTCTCGATGGAGGAGTATCGGCTCTACGTCGACGGCGCGTTCTGCGACGCCGGGTCGGGCAGGACCGTCGAGTCGATCAACCCGGCCACCGAGGAGCCCTGGGCGCGCGTCGCCCGCGCGGGCCGCGAGGACACGCAGCGTGCCATCCGCGCCGCGCGCCGGGCGTTCGACGAGGGCCCGTGGCCGCGCATGAGCCAGGCGGACCGCGCGCGGATCCTCAATCAGATCGCCGACGGCCTCCAGGCGCGGGCGCAGGAGATCGCGGTGATCGAGACCAAGGACTCGGGCGGCACGATCCGCAAGACCGGCGGCGACCTGATGCTCGCCAACGCGCAGCTCCGCTACTTCGCGGAGATGGCGGAGCGGCTGCCGCTGCTCACCGAGATCGAGGTGCCGCAATTCCCCGCGCAGTCGAAGAACTGGGTGCAGCGCGAGCCCTTCGGCGTCTGCGGGCAGATCATCCCGTGGAACTTCCCGCTCATGATGGCCGTGTGGAAGCTCGGCCCCGCGCTCGCCACCGGCAACACCGTGGTGCTCAAGCCCGCCACCGACACCCCCTGCTCGGCTCTCGAGCTGGCGAAGATCATCGACCAGACCGACCTGCCGAAGGGGGTCGTCAACGTGATCCACGGCTCGGGCGCCGAGTGCGGCGAGGAGCTGTGCACGAGCCCGCTGGTGGACAAGGTGGCGTTCACCGGCTCGACCGCCGTCGGGCGGCGCATCATGCAGCTCGCCTCCGACACCGTGAAGAAGGTGACCCTCGAGCTCGGCGGCAAGTCGGCCAACATCCTCCTCGACGACGCCGACCTCGACATGGCGATCGACGGCTCGCTCTTCGGCTGCTTCTTCCACCAGGGCCAGGCGTGCGAGTCGGGCACGCGGCTGCTCGTCTCCGAGGCGATGCACGACCGGGTCGTCGAGCGCCTCGTCGAGCGCACCAAGCTCATCACGTGCGGCGACCCGCTCGACATGGCGAGCGCGCAGGGACCGCTCATCTCCGCCCGGCAGCGGGAGACGGTCGAGGGGTACATCCGCAAGGGCGTCGAGGAGGGCGCGAAGATCGCCGTCGGCGGCCGGCGGCCGGCCGGGCTCCCCAAGGGCTACTACGTCGAGCCCACGATCCTCGTCGACGTGAAGAACGCGATGACGGTCGCGCAGGAGGAGATCTTCGGCCCGGTGCTGGTGGTGATCCGTTACCGGACGATCGACGACGCGATCCGGATCGCCAACGACTCGATCTACGGGCTCGGCGGCGCGGTGTGGTCGCGCGACCTCGACAAGGCGATGGCCGTCGCCAAGGCGGTGCGCACCGGGACGATGTGGATCAACGAGTACCACATGCTCTCGGTCGCCGCCCCCTTCGGCGGCTACAAGCAGAGCGGCATCGGGCGCGAGTTCGGGCTCGAGGGCATCCTCGAGTACATGCAGATCAAGCACATCCACGTCGATCAGGTGGGCAACCGCGCCGGCAAGTTCTGGTACGGCGCGCTCTTCGGGGCGTGAGGGTCGACTTCACGCCCGCGGCGCTCGCCGTGGTGCGGGAGGTCGCGGCCGCGCGCGCCCCGGCGCCGCTCGTGTTCGTCTTCGGCTCGGGCTGCTGCGAGGGCACCGCGCCTCACCTCTTCGCGAACCACCGCGTCGGGCCGACGCAGCGCGAGGTCGGGCACGCGGGCGACGTGCCGGTGTTCGCCGACGAGCACGTCCGGGCGCTCCACGGCGCGCGCACGGTCGTGATCGACGTCGAGGCGGATCCGCTCGCCGACGGCTTCTCCGCGGAGACGGCGTTCGGCTGGCGCTTCGTCGTGCGGGCGCCTGGACACAGCCAGCCCGTCGGCTATCCTCCGCGCGTGTCCGTCGCCCCCAACGCCGAGCGCTTCCCCCCGCTCCCCGCCGCGCGCGCCGCGCGCTGGCTCCAGTTCGGCAAGTGGGACGTCACCTACTTCCCGAGCTTCGTCGGCATCGAGCTCGAGGAAGCGCGCACCGACTACGCCCGTATGCGCCTGCGGTGGCGGCCGGAGCTCGACCAGCCGGCCGGCGTGGTCCACGGCGGGGCGATCGCGACGCTCATCGACACGGTGGTCGTACCGGCCGTCGGGAGCGCGTACGACGAGCCGCGGCCCTTCTTCACGGTCGCCATGCAGGTGCAGTACCTGGAGCGGATCGCCGGCGAGGACGCGATCGCCGAGGGCTGGGTCGAGCGGCGCGGCCGCGCGACGGTGTTCTGCCGCGTCGAGGTGCGCTCGGCGACGGGCACGCTCGCCGCCACCGCGTCGATCATCTACCACGTCTCGCAGCCGCGCGAGCCGGCCACCCGCTGACGTAGGTGCGCCGCAGCCGGGTCGGCGCCGTCTCGCTCGGGGCTGCCGCGGCGGGCGCGGCGGTCTGCCACGTGGGCCTCGTCGGGGGGCCGTTCGCCGGCGCCGCCTGGCTGCGGATCGTCACCGCCGGGTTCGAGGCCGCGCTCGTCGGCGGGCTCGCCGACTGGTTCGCGGTCACCGCGCTCTTCCGCCACCCCCTCGGCCTCCCCATCCCGCACACGGCGATCATCCCGCGGCGGCGCGCGCGCATCGTCGACGGGATCGTCGCGATGGTGGAGGACGAATGGCTCTCGCCCGAGGTGATCGGCGCGCGGCTCGCCCGCCTCGCGCCGAGCGCGGCCGTCGTCGACTGGCTGCGGGACCCCGAGCACGTCGCACGGCTCGGCGGCCCGGTGCGCGACCTCCTGCGCGCGCTCGCGCGCCTGCTTTCCGACGACGACGTCGCCGGCTTCGTCGACCACACGCTGCGCCGCGAGCTCCGCGAGGCCCCGCTCGACGCCGCGGGGGCCGCGCTCGCGCGCTGGGCGGCCGGCGACGGGGGCGGCCGCGCCTTCGCGGCCGCGGCCCACTCGCTCGCCAACCTCGCCGCCCGTCCGCGCACGCCCGCCGAGCTGCAATGGTGGCTCGAGCGCTCGGCGCGCGCGCTGCGCACCCGCGGCCGCCGCCTGCTGCCCTTCGTGCTCCGCCGTCGCGTCGTCCAGCGGGCAATCGTCGAGGCCGCGTGCGACTGGGCCGAGACCGAGCTGCGCGCCGCCGCGGACGACCCGGCGCATCCGCTGCGCCGCGCGGTGCTCGACAGCGTCGGGCGCTTCGCCGACCGCCTCGTGGCGGGCGACGGCGCCGCCCGCGCGCAGGCCGCGCGGCTGCGCGCGGCGCTGATCGAGAGCCTCGAGGCCGGGCCGCTCGTGCGTGACGTGCTCGCGCGGCTGCGCGCGCAGCTCGAGGGCGACCTCGACGATCCCACGAGCGCCCTCTCGACGCTCGTCGACCGGCGCGCGCGCGCCGGCGTCCTCGAGCTGCTCAACGACCCGGCGCGCCGTGCCGCCTTCGACCGCTGGGTACGCGACCTCGCGGAAACGCTGCTGCGCCGCCATCACGACCAGATCGGCCTCACGGTGCGCGAGAACCTCGAGGCGCTCGAGACCGGCCGGCTCGTCGCGCAGATCGAGGCGCGCGTCGGCCCGGACCTCCAGTTCATCCGCCTGAACGGCGCGATCGTCGGGGGGCTCGTGGGGCTCCTGCTGGCGGTGGCGCGCTGGCTCGCCGGCTGACCGGCGGCGGATCGACCGGGGCCCCGGCGAGCCGCCGCGCCGTGTTCACCAGCGCGAAGTGGGAGAAGGCCTGCGGGAAGTTTCCCATGAGGCGCCGCGCGCGCGGATCGTACTCCTCGGCCAGCAGGCCGACGTCGTTGCGCAGCGCGAGCAGCCGCTCGAAGAGCAGGCGCGCGTCCTCGACACGACCGCCGAGCGCGAGCGCGTCGGCGAGCCAGAAGGTGCAGGCGAGGAACGCGCCCTCCCCGGCGGGCAGGCCGTCGACGCCGGCCGACTCCTCGGTGCCGTAGCGGCGCACGAAGCCGTCGACCAGCAGCTCGCGCTCGATCGCCGCCACCGTGGTGCGCACCCGGCCATCGTCGGAGGGAAGAAAGCCCACGAGCGGGATCATCAGGAGGCTCGCGTCGAGCGTGCTGCCGCCGTAGAACTGGACGAAGGCGCTGCGGCGCTCGCTCCAGCCGCGCGCGCACACCTCGGCGTGGATGGTGTCGCGCAGGCGCCGCCAGCGGGCCACCGGCCCGTCGAAACCGAAGCGCTCGACGGCGCGCACGGCGCGATCGAAGGCGAGCCAGGCCATCACCTTCGAGTGGGTGAAGTGGCGGCGGGGGCCGCGCACCTCCCAGATGCCCTGATCGGGCTCCCGCCAGCCGTCCTCGAGGAAGGCGAGCAGCGCCAGCTCGACCGCCCAGGCGTGCGCCCCGGCGGGGATGCCCGCCTCGCGGGCGAGGTGCATCGCCGCGAGCACCTCGCCGTAGACGTCGAGCTGGAGCTGGCCCGCGGCCGCGTTGCCGACGCGCACCGGGCGCGCGCCCTCGTAGCCCGGCAGCCACGGCACCTCGTACTCCGCGAGCCGGCGCTCGCCGGCCGGGCCGTACATGATCTGAAGGTCGCGGGGATCGCCGGCGACCGCGCGCAGCAGCCAGTCGCGCCACGCGCACGCCTCCTCGACGTAGCCCGACTTGAGCAGCGCCGAGAGGCTCATGGCCGCATCGCGCAGCCAGCAGTAGCGGTAGTCCCAGTTGCGCACGCCGCCGGGCTGCTCCGGCAGCGAGGTGGTCGGCGCCGCCACGATGCCGCCGGTGGGCTCGTAGGCGAGCGCCCGCAGCGTGATCAGCGAGCGCAGCACGGCCTCACGCCACGGCCCGGCATACGTGCAGCGGGCCGCCCAGTGCCGCCACCAGCGCTCGGTCTCCTCCACCGCGTGCACCGGATCCACGGCGCGCGGCGGCGGGCGGTGCGACGGGTGCCACTGGAGCACGAACGGCACCTGCTCGCCCTCGATCACGGTGAAGCGCGCAACGGTGGTGAGGTTCTCGCCGCGCGGGGCGATCGGCGTGCGCAGGCAGAGCGCGTCGGGGCCCGCGACCGCGGTGAGCGTGCCGTCCTCGAGGCGGCGCACCCACGGCACGATCCGGCCGTAGTCGAAGCGGATCACGAGCTCCATGCGCATCGGCACCCGGCCCCGCACGCCGATCACCGTCCGCACCACGGCCGGGTCGCCGGTCCGCCGCGGCATGCAATCGACGACGCGCACCACGCCGCCGTGGACCTCGAAGTCGGTCTCGAGGACGAGCGTGTCCTGGCGGTAGCGCCGCCGCGCGGCGCGCACCTCCACGGCCGGGGCGAGGAGCCAGCGGCCGTGCTGCGGCGTGCCGAGCAGCGCCGCGAAGCAGGCTCCCGAGTCGAAGCGCGGCAGGCAGAGCCAGTCGATCGAGCCGTCGCGGCCGACGAGCGCGGCCGTGTGGTTGTCGCCGACGAGCGCGTAGTCTTCGAGCCGCAGCGCCATCGGCGGACGCGCGCCGCTAGGCGCAATGCCGGTCGCTTAACGCGTAAGTGACCGGGTTCTGGATCTTTTTGTCCACAGGCAGTAGTTGGTCTCCCCCACGGAGGTGGGGACGATGGCGGTGGGGGAGGCCCTTGAGGCGCTGGGCGCGGGCGAGCGCCCGGCGAGTTTCGACCAATTCAGCGCGGCGATCGATCCGCAGTGGATCGCCGACGCGCTGGCCGCGACCGACACGGCGTCGATTCGTCGTCGCAAGCTGCCAGCCGAGCACGTGGTGTGGCTCGTCATCGGCATGGGCCTGTTCCGCGACCGGAGCATCGCGCAGGTCGTGCATCATCTCGATCTGGTCGTGCCGAGCGCGACCGGCGCGCGCCGGCGGGTCACCAACGGCGCGATCGTCCAGGCGCGCGATCAGCTCGGCGCCGCCCCGCTCGCGGCCCTGTTCACGCAGACGGCGCAAGCGTGGGCGATCCCCACCGCCGCCGCAAACCGCTGGCGCGGCCTGGCGGTCTTCGGCCTCGACGGCACCACGCTGCGGGTCGCCGATACGCCCGAGAACGTTGCGCACTTCGGGCGCCCACCCAGTCGGCACGGTGAGGGCGCCGGGTACCCGCAACTGCGGCTCGTGACGCTCCTCGCCCTCCGCGCGCACCTGAGCGCGGCGGCGGCGTTCGGACCGTACCGCACCAGGGAAGTCGCGTTGGCGACTCGCGTCTGGGCTGCACTCCCGGAGCACGCCGTCGTCATCCTCGACCGCGGCTTCTGCGGCTACGCGCTCTTCCACGCGCTCACGACGCCGGACCGCGACCGGCATTGGATCGTGCGCGCCCGCAGCGGCCCGACCGCCCTCACCCAGAGCGTCGTTGAGCGCCTCGGCCCCGGCGATGCCCTGGTCGAATTGCGGCCGAGCCGGGCCCCCTGCGCCACGTATCCCGACCTGCCGCCAACTCTCCGCGTCCGCACTGTACGGGTCCAGCGCCGTGGCTTCCGCCCCTATTGGGTCTTCACCTCGCTCCGCAACCCCGCCACCCACCCGGCCGCCGAACTCGCCGCGCTCTACCACGAGCGCTGGGAACTCGAACTCGCCTTCGACGAACTCAAGACGCATACCTGCGAACGGGTCGAAGCACTCCGCAGCAAAGCGCCCGCCCGCGTGGATCAGGAAGTCTGGGGCCTGCTGCTCGCCTACAATCTCGTCCGCCTCGTGATGAGCCGCGCGGCCCCGCGCGCGCGTGTGTCGCCTGTGCGCCTGAGTTATCGCTACGCCCTCCTCGCCGTCCGGGCCTTCTGGCACGCGGCCTGGGACACGTCGCCGGGCACGCTGCCGCGCCGGCTCGACGCGTTGCTCGACGAGCTCGCCCTCTTCGTCCTTCCCGAGCGGCGGCCGCGTCGCTATCCCCGTGCCGTCAAGATCAAGATGAGCAATTATCCACGAAATCGTCCCCATCGTCGGAAGTCTCGTGCAAAGTGACCGGCATTGCCGCTAGGCGGCCGTCGTCGGGGCCGGCCGCGCCGCCGCCGCCGCGGCCGTGAGCACGCCGCCGATCAGCACCTCGAAGCCGAGGGAGAGCCAGCCGAAGAGGCCGGGGTTCCCGTCGACCGACACGCCGAAGGCACGCGCGGCTGCCGCGCCGAGCCAGAGCAGCCCGATCATGAGGATCGTCGCGCGGTGCCCCGCCGGGTCGAACGCGCCGAGGAGCGCATAGACGCCCATCACGGTGAACAGCCCGCCGTAGGTCGCACGCACCTCGCCGAGCGTGGCCGCGGCAGCCGAGGCGTTCAGCACCGAGAAGCCGAGCACTCCCATCACCCGCTGCGGCGCGAGCAGCCCGGCGAGGCCGAGGAGGAGGACGACGACACCGGCGGCGGCGGTCCAGAGGCGCGAGTTCATGCGCCGCTTTCAGCGCGGATCCGCGGTCGCCGTCAAGCGCACGACCCGGATTGACTTGCCGCGGGTCCTGACCCTACAGAGGACCGTGCAGCCGCGCGCCCGTCCCTGCGCGCTCGACCTGGACGATCCGGCCCTCGCGCGCGCCGCCTTCGCGCAGTCGATCGTCCGCGGGTTGAGCGATCGCCCGCGCCGGCTCTCCTGCCGTTGGCTCTACGACGCCCGCGGCAGCGCGCTCTTCGAGCGCATCACCGCGCAGCCCGAGTACTACCTCACGCGCACGGAGGCGCGCCTCCTCGAGGCGCACGCGCCGCGCATCCGCGAGCTCACGGGCCCGGCGACGCTCGTCGAGCTCGGCTGCGGGACCGCGGCGAAGACCCGCCATCTCCTGCGCGCCTGGACCGCCAGCGGGCGCGCCCGCTACGTGGGCGTCGATGTCGACCGCGAGACGCTGCGCGCGTCGTGCGCGGCGCTCGGCGGGGAGTTCCCGCGCCTCGAGGTGCGCGGGATCGCGGGCACCTACGAGCAGGCGTTCCCGCTGCTGCGCGACCTCTCGCCGCTCGTGCTGCTGTTCCTCGGGAGCTCCGTCGGCAATCTCGACGAGGCCGAGGTGGACGAGCTGCTCGACCGCCTCACCGTTGCGCTGGCGGCCGGCGACCACCTCCTGCTCGGCATCGACCTCGTCAAGGACGCACGCACGCTCGAGGCGGCCTACAACGATGCCGCCGGCGTGAGCGCGGCGTTCTCGAAGAACCTCTTCGCGCGCATGAACCGCGAGCTCGGCACGAGGCTCGACCTGGAGGCCATCGAGCACGTCGCGTACTTCGACGCCGCGCGCAGCCGCATCGAGATCTGGGCCCGCTTCACGCGCGAGGCCGTGGTCGCTTTGCCCGAGCAGGACCGCCGCTTCCGCATCGCGGCGGGCGAGATGGTGCTGGTCGAGGTGAGCCGCAAGTTCGACGTGGATCGCATGCTCGCGGTCGCCGCCCGCCACGGCTTCGCCGGGGTGTGTCCGTTCGTCGACCCGACGCGCAGCTTCGCGCTGCTACTGCTGCGCCGCCGGGAGGCGGACACCGCCGGAGCGCGGCGGCGGGCGCTGCGGCGCGAGCTGGAGGCGACCCGCGCCGCGACGCTCGAGCTGATCGCGCCGCTCGACGAGGCGCAGCGCACGCGCCAGCACTGCCCGCTGCTGAGCCCCGTCGTCTGGGACCTCGGGCACGTCGCGAGCTACGAGGCGCAGTGGGTGGCGACCGCCACCGGCGCGGCCGCAGCCCTCGACCCGCGCTACGATCCCCTCGCCCACCCGCGCGGAGCTCGGGGCACGCTGCCGCTCGGCGACTCGGCCGCGGCGCAGGCGGCGCTCGCCGCCGCGCGCGCCGAGACGCTGGCCGCGCTCGCGCGCGCGCCGCTCGACGGCGGCGACCCGCTGCTGCGCGATGGGTCCGTCTTCACCATGATCGCGCAGCACGAGGCGCAGCACGCCGAGACGATCCTCCAGGCGATCCAGCTCGTCCCCGATCTGGCCTACGAGCCGCCGCGCCGCGAGGAGCCTGCCGAGGCGGTGCAGCGGCTCGAGCGGGCGGAGGCGGTGATTCCCGCCGGCCCGTTCGTCATGGGCACCGACGACCGCGCGCGCTCCTACGACAACGAGCGCCCGGCCCACGTGGTCGAGCTGCCGCGCTACCGCATCGACGTGGCGCCGGTGACCAACGGCGAGTACCTCCGCTTCATGGGCGACGGGGGCTACCGCCGCCGGGAGCTGTGGACCGACGCCGGCTGGCTCTGGCTCGCCGACGCGCGGGTCTTCCATCCCGCGCAGTGGGTGCGGCTTCCCGACGGCGCGTGGGGCGAGCGGACGTTCGGGCGGGTCGCGCCGCTCGCGCTCGACCGGCCGGTCGTCCACGTGTCGTGGTTCGAGGCCGCGGCCTATGCGCGCTGGGCGGGCAAGCGGCTGCCGACCGAGGCCGAGTGGGAGAAGGCCGCGGCGTGGGACCTCGAGCGCGGCGTGCCGCGCCGCTGGCCGTGGGGCGACGCGCCGCCCACCGCCGCGCGCGCCAACCTGGGCCAGCGCACCTTCGCCCCGGCCGCCGTCGGCGCGCATCCGGAGGGCCAGAGCTACTTCGGCTGCCACCAGATGGTGGGCGACGTGTGGGAGTGGACCGCGAGCGACTTCGCCCCCTATCCGGGCTTCGAGGCGTTCCCCTACCCCGAGTACTCCGCGGTGCACTTCGGGCGCGGCCACAAGGTGCTGCGCGGCGGCTCGTGGGCAACGCAGCCCATCGTCGCGCGCTGCACGTTCCGCAACTGGGATCTGCCGCAGCGCCGCCAGATCTTCGCCGGCTTCCGCTGTGCCCGCGACGCCTGACGCGCTTCTCGGCGCGCTCGCCGAGCTGCCGCTGGTCGTCGAGGACGTCACCGTCCGCAGCGGGGCCGCCCCGCTGCTCTCGTACCCGGGCGGCCGGCGGCCGCACTCGACGGTCACGCTCGTCGGCGACGGCGTCGCGGGCTCGGGCGAGCACGTCGGCTGGAGCGACGCCGAGCACGCGGCATTCCGCCGTGCGGCCGCCGTTGCCCCGCGCGGGCGCTGGCGGCTCGGCGCGTGGAGCGCCGCGCTCGCCGGGACACCCTACGACCGCGCCGCGCTCGAGGCCGCAGCGATCGACCTCGCGCTCCGCCAGGCCGACACGGGGCTCGCGCGCCTCGCCGGCGGCGCGCCGCGGCCGGTGCGCTACGTCGTGTCGTTCGCCCGCGTCGCCGATCCCGTCGCCGAGGCGGAGCGGCACGCGGGCATGGACCTCAAGGTCGACGTCGACCCGGCCTGGGACGACGCCGTGTGGCGCGGGCTCGGCTCGCTCGGACGCGTGGCGGTTCTCGACTTCAAGGGCGAGGCCGGCGCGGCGCGCGCGCACCGCTTCGTGCCCGCGGCGCTGCTCGAGGACGCCGCCGATCCGGTCGCGGCGCGGGCGAGCTTCGATGCGACCCTGCGCTCGGCCGCCGACCTCGACCGGCTCCGCGTGCGTCCGGCCGCGGTCAACGTCAAGCCCGCGCGCATGGGCGGCGTGCTCGAGGCGCTGCGGCTGATCGCGCGCGCCGCGGCGGCGGGGATCGACGTCTACTTGGGCGGCATGTTCGAGGTGGACGTCGGCCGGCGCCAGCTCCACGCGCTCGCGGCGCTCGTCTGCGCCGACGGCCCGAACGACGTGGCGCCGCTTTCCGGCCCCCGGCCGGCGCGGATCGCCGTCGATCCCGCGGCGCCGGGATTCGGCGGCGTGCTGGTCCGGGCGCCGGTCGCGTGCTAGCAGGCCCGCGTGGCGGCCTTCGTCGAGTTCGCGGGCACGAGCGTCCGGCTCGGGAACGGGCGGCAGATTCTCGCCGACCTCTCGCTCGCGGTCGCCGAGGGCGAGACGCTGGCGCTCCTCGGCCGCAGCGGCTCGGGCAAGACCACCGCGCTGCGGCTCGTGAACGCGCTCGTGCTCCCGACCGCGGGCGCGGTGCGCGTCGCCGGGCGCGCGACGCGCGACTGGGACCCGATCCGCCTGCGGCGCCGCACCGGCTACGTGATCCAGGAGGGCGGCCTCTTCCCGCACCTCTCGGTCGCCGAGAACGTGGGCGTGGTACCGGCGCTCGAGGGCTGGCCGGCGGGACGCATCCACGCGCGCGTGGCCGCGCTGCTCGCGCTGGTCGGTCTCCCCGCCGACGAGTTCGGCGCGCGCCGGCCGCACCAGCTCTCCGGCGGCCAGCGCCAGCGCGTCGGCGTGGCGCGCGCGCTCGCCGCCGATCCGCCGCTGCTGCTGCTCGACGAGCCCTTCGGCGCGCTCGACCCGATCACGCGCCGCGAGCTGCAGCAGGAGTTCCGCGCGCTCACGCGCCAGCTCGGGAAGACGGCCGTGTTCGTCACCCACGACCTCGCCGAGGCGGCGCGCGTCGCCGACCGCATCGCGCTCCTCGACGGCGGCCGGCTGCTCGCCGAGGGGACGGCGGCGGAGCTGGCCGCGCACCGCGATCCCGCCGTGCGGGCGTTCGTCGAGGCCGCGACGCCGTGACCGGCGAGATTCTCGCCCGGCTGGGCGAGCACGTGGTGCTCGTGGGCGCGTCGATGACGCTCGCGGCGGCGGTGGCGATCCCGCTCGGCATCGTGCTCACCCGCCGCCCGGCGTGGCGCCGCCCGGTGCTCGGCGCGGCGAGCGTCGTGCAGACGGTCCCGAGCCTCGCGCTCTTCGGGCTGCTCATCCCGCTGCCCGCCCTCGGAGGCATCGGCACGCGCACGGCGCTCGTCGCGCTCACGCTCTACGGCATCCTGCCCGTGCTTCGGAACACGGTCGCCGGCATCGACGGTGTCGACCCGGCGGTGCGCGAGGCCGGCCGTGGCATGGGCATGACCGACGCGCAGCTGCTGTGCCGCGTCGAGCTGCCGCTCGCCGCGAGCGTGATCCTCGCCGGCGTGCGCACGGCGACCGTGATCGACGTCGGGCTCGCCACCATCGCCGCCGCGATCGGCGCCGGCGGGCTCGGCGTGTTCATCTTCCGCGGGCTCGCGATGCTCGACGACCGCACCCTCCTCGCCGGCGCGCTGCCGGCCGCGGCGCTGGCGCTGGTGGCCGATGGCGCGCTCGGGCTCGTCGAGCGGGCGCTGCGCCCGCGGTGAACGGCGGTGGATGCCCGCTTGTCCCAGGTCGGCGATTCTGGTCATATTGGTCATGATGAAGCGCGCTCCGCTCGCCGAGGCGAAGGCTCGCCTGTCGGCGCTCGTCGACGAGGCGGAGCATCACGGGCGGCGGACCCTCATCTTGCGCCACGGCAAACCCTCCGCAGCCGTCGTGCCGGTGGACGTGGCGCTCGCCGCCGACCCGGCGCGCCGCAAGCGGCGCCGCCTCACCCCGAAGCAGCTCCGGGATCTCTTTCGCGGGCTCGGCCAGGGACCGAAGGGACGGAGCGCGGTCGCCGACCTCCTCGGCAGCCGCCGGTGAGAATCGTGCTCGACGCCTCGGTGGCGGTTGCCGCCGCCCGACGGCGCGAGCCGGCGCACGCCCGGTCGCGGCTGCGTGTGGCCCGGATCCTGCGGGGCCTCGACGACTTCGTGGTGCCGGCGCTCTTTCCGGTCGAGGTGGGCGCCGCCCTGGCACGCGCCGGCGCGGAGCTGGCGGCCGTGCGGGCATACGTCGAGTCGCTCGTCGGCACGGCCGACCGCGTCGTGCCGCTCGGCTCGCGCGCGGCCCGGCACGCCCGGGAGACGGCGATGCGCTGGCATTTGCGCGCGGCGGACGCCATCTACGTGTCGCTCGCCGTCCGCGAGGGCCTCCCGCTCTGCACCCTCGACCGGGAGGTGCTCGACCGCGCCGCCGGCGCGTGTCGGGTGATCCGACCCTGAGGAACGGACTTCGCGCATCGATCCCTGCGCTGCTCATCACCCTCGCCGCCTGCCGCGGCGGCGACCGCGTGGTCGTCGGCAGCAAGAACTTCACCGAGCAGCGCATCCTGGGCGAGCTGCTGGCGCAGACCGTCGAGGCGGCGGGGCTCCGCGCCGAGCGGCGCTTCGACCTGGGCGGCACGTTCGTCTGCGACCGCGCCCTGCGGGCGGGGCAGATCGACCTTTACGTCGAGTACACGGGCACCGCGCTCGGCGCGATCCTCAAGGACCCGCCCGATCCCGACCCCGCGCGCGTGCTCGCGCGCGTGCGCGCGGCCTACGCGCGCGACGGCCTCGTCTGGACGGCGCCGCTCGGCTTCGACAACACCTTCGCGCTGGTCGTCCGCCCCGACGTCCCCGCACGCACGATCTCGGACGCCGTACCGCTCGCCCGCGAGTGGACCGCCGCCTTCGGCTACGAGTTCCAGCAGCGTGCCGACGGCTATCCCGCGCTGCAGCGCGCCTACGGCATCGGCTTCGCGGAGGTCCGCACCATGGACCTCGGCCTGCTCTACCGCGCGCTCGCCGACCACCGGGTCGACCTGATCGTGGGCTCGGCCACCGACGGTCCGATCGCGCGCCTGGGGCTTCGCGTCCTCGAGGACGACCGCCGCGCGTTTCCGCCCTACCAGGCCGTGCCGGTCGTGCGCGCGGACGTGGTGCGCCGCCACCCGCAGCTCGCCCCCGCGCTCGCCGCGCTCGGCGGCGCGATCGACGTCGAGGCGATGCGGCGCATGAACGCGGCGGTCGATGCCGGGCACGAAGACCCGGCGGCGGTGGCGCGGGCGTTTCGCTCGGGGCTATGATTCCGCCCGCGATGCCGATCACGCTGCGACCGGGACGGCCCGAGGATGCCGACGAGTGCGGCCGCATCTGTCACGAGGCCTTCCGCACGATCAACGCGGAGCACGGCTTCCCGCCCGACTTCCCGAGCCCCGAGGCCGCCGCCGGCCTCTTGGCGACGATGCTGTCCCATCCCGGCTTCCATGCGGTGGTGGCCGAGGCCGACGGGCGAATCGTCGGCAGCAACGTGCTCGACGAGCGCTCGGCGATCGCCGGGGTCGGGCCGATCACGGTGCACCCCGCGGGGCAGAACGCCGGGGTGGGGCGGGCGCTCATGCAGCACGTGCTCGAACGGGCCCGCGCGCGCGGCTTCCCCGGGGTGCGCCTCGTCCAGGCCGCCTTTCACAACCGCTCGCTCGCGCTCTACACGCGGCTCGGCTTCGACGCGCGCGAGCCGCTCTCGTGCGTCCAGGGACCGCCGCTCCGGCGGGCGCTGCCCGGCTGCGCCGTGCGGCCCGCGACCGAGGCGGACGTGGCGGCCTGCAATCGGCTCTGCCTGCGCGTCCACGGCCACACGCGCGAGGGCGAGCTGCGCGACGCGGTGCGGGCGGGGGCGGCGACGGTCGTCGAGCGGGAGGGCCGCGTGAGCGGCTACGCGACCGGCATCGCGTTCTTCGCGCACGCGGTCGCCGAGGCCGACGAGGACCTCGAGGCGCTGATCGCCGCCGCGCCCGCCTTCGGCGGGCCGGGATTCCTCGTGCCGACGCGGAACGCAGCGCTCCTGCGCTGGTGCCTCGCGAACGACCTGCGGATCGTGCAGCCGATGACGCTGATGAGCATCGGCACGTACCAGGAGCCCCGGGGAGCCTACCTCCCGTCGATCTCGTTCTAGCCGGCGCGCTACACGATCACGCTGCGGATCACCTCGCCCGCCTCCATCGCGCGGAAGGCGTCGTTGACGCCGTCGAGCTTGATCGTCTTCGACACCATCGACGAGATGTCGAGCCGGCGGGTCTCGATCAGGTCGACGAACCGCGGGAAGTCACGCCGCACCTGCGCCGAGCCGTACTTGCAGCCCTTCACGGTCTTCTCCTCGAAGAAGATCCCGAACGCCGGGAGCGTGAACTGGGCGTCGAAGCGCGCCATGCCGACGATGATGACCTCGCCGCCGCGGCGGGCGAGGTTGTAGGCGGTGACGATGGTCTCGGGCAGCCCGATCACCTCGAAGGCGTAGTCGGTGCCGCGGCCGCCGGTGAGCGCCTTTACCTGCTCGACGGGGTCGCCGGCCGACGGGTCCACCGCGTCGGTGGCGCCGAGCTGCGTCGCGGTCTTGCGCTTGAGCGGCTGCGGATCGATCGCGACGATGCGGCTGGCGCCCGCGATGCGCGCCCCCTGGATCACCGCCTGGCCGACGCCGCCGCAGCCGAGCACGGCGACCGTCGAGCCGGGCCGGACCTTGGCCGTGTTGAGCGCCGCGCCGACGCCGGTGGTGACCCCGCAGCCGATGAGCGCGAGCTGCGCATCGGGCAGCTCGGTCTCCACCCGCACGACCGACGCCTCGTCGACCGTCATCACGTCGGCGAAGGTGCCGAGCCCGGTCATGCAGAAGTACGGGCTGCCGTCCGGGCGCGCGCCCCGCGCCTGCATCGTGAGCTCGTTCTCGCGCTCGCACAGCTCCGACTGGTCGTGCAGGCAGAACCAGCAGGCGCCGCAGGCCGGCACGAAGGAGGCGATCACGCGGTCGCCCTTCTTGACGCGCGACACCTCCGGCCCGACCTCGACGACGCGCCCGGTCCCCTCGTGGCCGAGCACCATCCCAGGCGGCAGCGGCACGTAGCCGCGCATGATCGACAGGTCCGAGTGGCAGACGCCGCTCGCCCCGATCTCGACGACGACGTCCCGGGGGCCGGGCGGGTTGGGCTCGAGTTGCTCGAGCGCAAGGCTCTTGGGGTCTCCGACGTAGACGGCAGCTCTCATTCGGTCCTCCGCGATGGGGGAAGTTGGAACGGGCGGAATCTAGCGTCTTTCCCCGCCACCGCATAGTGCATTTGCATGTTGCGCCGGGAAGCGACGTCGCGTAGGGAAGGGGACGATGCGAGGCCCCCGCATCCCGCCCCTCGTGTCCCCGCGCACCCCGTTCCTGCGGGCGACCCTGGTCGTGGCCCTCGTCGCGTCGGCGCGGGTCACCGCGGCGCAGCCGCTCGCTGCCCGCGACCTCGCCCGCCTGCGGAAAGTCACCGTCTGGGATCTCTCCGTACACCACCACGTCTCCGAGAGCGGAAGCGGAAGCGGGGCGCACTGGACCTATTCCGAGGCCTACGATCACCTTTCGGACGAGAGCTTCACGGTGTCCGGCGTCCCTGGCTGCGACTGGCGGGCGGGCCCGTTCACCCCGTGCACCATGGACTTCCGCTACCCGGCCACGGGTCACGCGGCCGAGTCGTTCGACATTCGCGACGATGCAACCGGCTGCAACGTGCGCTGCGACGACGGCATCTGCGGCTGCGAGCAGTGCATCGCGTCGGGGTGCCCGGACGCCGGGGGGCACGCCTGCCAGAGCCTCGACGAGCAGCACGCCACCGGCAGCGGCGATGTCGTGGGGGTCGCCGGCGACCTCGTCTCCGCCGGTGCCCTGGTCCTCGACTACGACGTCAATCCGCCGGTGGTCGTCAACGGTGGCGGGTCGGTGGGCCGTATTGCGGTTCCGTGGGCCCGGACGCTGCAGTACTGCGACGGGACGCCGATCACGATTCAGGGCGACCGCGGGCCCGGCGCCGACGGGAGGTTCGCCGACACGATGTTCCTCGGAAGCGGCGACGCGCACGTGATTATCGAGGACGGCCGCTTCGTGATCCGGGGGCAGGCGCACGAATCGTACACCTCCGTGAACACCAGCCACCCCGACCCCGTGACCATCACGCACACCGAGGACGTCGTTTTCGTGGTCACGGAGCACGGCGCCGACACCGAGGTCGTCGGCATCGAGGTCACGCAGGCCGTGCAGAGCTGGCAGAACACGGTGCCGCTGCTCGCCGGGAAGCCCACGGTCGTGCGGGCGCACGTGCAGCCGCTCGGGACGAAGCCGGTCAAGGTGTCGGCGCAGCTTCGCGCCTACCGCGATGGCGCCGAGCTCCCGGGCTCGCCGATGGCGGCCGTCAACCCGGACTCCTCCGTGCTGGCACGGCCCAACGCCGCCGGCGAGGCCCGCCGCAGCGACTTCACCGCGACCCTCGACTGGCTGCTCCCGCCGGAGTGGACGACGGGCACCGTCGACCTCGTCGTCGACTCGCAGCAGCTCGTCTGCCACGAGGCGGCCGAGCCCGGCGGCGTCGCGCACGACTGCACCATCCACGCCGCCTTCGCGGCGCCGCCCGCCGTGCACACGAAGCTCGTCGCCGTCGCGTGGGCCCAGGGCGGCAGCACGTACGGGCCGAGCGACGGGGATCTGGACGAGCTGGAGGACCGGCTGCGCGCCATCTACCCCGTCGCCGCCGTCGACGCGACGCACGGGTCGCTCGCGTGGACGGGAGCCGTGCCCCCGGATCTCGGCGCGCTCAACGCCCGGCTCGATCTGATGCGGTTCCTGGAGGATTGCTTTCCGATCGGCTCCGCGTGCAACCGGGCGTACTATGGCGCGCTCGCCGCACCGAAGGGATTCGGCGGCTTCCCGGTCGGACCCACGAGCACGGCAAGCGGCCTCGCCAACGGCGTGCCCGGCTCGGTCGCCTCGGGGTACGCGGGCGACTCGGCGACCGCGTATCAGCGCAACTGCCACGCGCACGAGCTGGCGCACGTGCTCGGCCGGCCGCACGCCGTCGACCCGGCCATCTTCGGCACCGACGCGGCCGGAGACCCGCTCGGCCCCTGCGGCGCCGTGGCAGGCGTCGGCGCGGAGACGTTCCCGTTCATGTTCGCGGTCGGCGGCACGGCGGTGGCCACGATCGGACCGCTCCTCTCCGGGGACGACCAGATCATGTACGGGCTGGACGCGGCTCTCGGGGTCGTCGATCCGTATCAGACCTTCGAGCTGATGTCGTACTGCCAGGGCACGTCGCCGGCCTTCGGGCAGTCGAAGTGGATCTCGAGCCACACCTACGTGAAGCTCCGGGACGCGCTCGCGGCAAGTCCGTGGGGAGGGCCCCCGGGACCGGCGTCGAGCGGGACCGCCGCCGACCTGCTGATCGTGCGGGGCACGGTCGCCGCCGACAGCGCGGCGGCGGCGTTCCTTCCGTTCGTCCACCTCGAGGGCGCGCCCCGGAGCCCCACCGCCGGCGACTGGACGCTCGAGCGGCGGGATGCCGGCGGGAGGCTCCTCGGGACGACGGCCTTCGCGCCGAGCTTCGGCGAGATCGACGTCGTCCCCGGGGCGCCCGCCGCCGACGTCCACGGCCCGGGCGAGTTCGTGGTCGCCGTGCCCGCCGACGCCGGGCTCGCGGAGGTGGACCTCGTGCACGGCGGGACGCGGATGGCCGCGGCGCATGCCAGCGCGCACGCGCCAACGGTCGCGGTCGTCTTCCCGAACGGCGGCGAGATTCTCACGGGCGCCCGCACGACGCTCGCCTGGAGCGCGAGCGACGCCGACGGGGATCCGCTCGCATTCCTCGTCCAGTACAGCCGGGACGGCGGCACCACCTGGGACACGCTGGCCGCCGACTGGCCCGCGACCACGCTCGACATCCCGCTCGATCGCCTCCCCGGCACGACCACCGGCCTCGTCCGGGTGGTCGCCTCCGACGGGTTTCTCAGCGCCGCGGCGGTGAGCGCCGCAACGTTCACCGTCGAGGACAAGGCGCCGGCGGTGCGGATCCTGCCGCCGACGGGCGCGCCCGTCGCCGGAACGCAGACCGTCGTGCTGCGCGGCGAGGGACGCGACCCCGAGGACGGGCCGCTTCCCGACGGCGCGCTCGTCTGGGCCGCGGACGGCGACGCGATCGGCACGGGCGCGGTCGTGATGCTCCCCAGCTCCGGGTTCTCGGAGGGCCCGCACACGCTCACGCTGACGGGGACCGACCGCGCCGGTCACACGGCGCAGGCGAGCGTGCCGCTCTCGGTCACGCGCAAGGCGCCGGTCTGCGGCGACGGCGTCGTCGATCCCGGAGAGCAGTGCGACGACGGCAACCCCGTCTCCGGCGACGGCTGCGAGCCCGACTGCACGAGCTCCCCGGCGACGACGACCTCCACGACGTCCACGACCAGCACGAGCAGCACCAGCACGACTGCGTCGCCGACGACCACCACGACGAGCCCGCCCGCGGCGCAGCGCTGCGCATCGGGGCCGAGCCTCGCGGGGCTCGACTGCCGCCTCGGGCTCCTCGTCGAGGCCGTGCGCGGCGCCGGCGATCTCGGCGCGCTGGCGGGCCGCCTGATCGGGAATCTCGAGAGCGCGCGTCAGGCGGTGGAGCAGGCGGCGCGGACGACGGCGAAGCGACGGAAGGCCGCCAAGAACCTCCACCGGGCGCTCGAGCACCTCCGCGCCTTCGAGCACGTGCTGAACGGCCGGCGCGCCCGCAAGACGCTCGCCGCGTCGCTGCGGAGCACGCTCGGCGAGCAAGCCCACGCGATCCGGACCGACCTGCAGGCGATCCGCTTCTGAGCCCCCGGCCGGCGGCTCACGCCGGCAGCTCGGCCGCGAACCGCTCGCGCATCGCCCGCGCGAGGTCGGCGACCGGCATGTCCGCGAAGCGCTCCCAGGGCACGGGGTCGAGCACCCGCACGCGGATCGGGTGCCGGCCCCGGAGCACGAAGCCGCGCTTCGGCAGCGCGCGCGCCGTCCCCTCGACGACGATCGGCAGCAGCGGTACGCGGCAGCGCTGTGCCAAGTCGAAGGCGCCGGGCTTGAAGTCGCGCAGCCGCCCGTCGGGCGAGCGCGTCCCCTCGGGGAACATCATGACCGAGCTGCCCCCGGCGAGCGTGCGCTCGCAGGCGCGCATCATCGCCGCCACGCTCGCGCGGTCGCCGCGGCGCAGCCGGATGTAGCGGTTGAGCGACATGTTCCAGCCGATGCACGGCACGCGGAAGTTCTCGACCTTCGACACCCACTTGAAGTGCGCGAAGAGGCGGAAGAGCACGAGGATGTCGAGCAGCGACTGGTGGTTCGCGACCATCACGTAGGCGCGCCGCGGGTCGATCTTCTCGCGCCCCTCCACGCGCACGGGCCAGGCCGGGTTGAGCCACGTGTAGAGCGACGCCCAGAAGCAGGTGAAGCGGTGGAGGACCACCAGCCGCCGGTCGAAGGCGACGGTGACGAGCCAGATCAGCACCGCGATCGGGAAGAGCACGAGCGAGCTTGCGACGAGAAACGTCCAGAAGACGGTCGAGAGGATGCGGCGCATCGCCACCCGCCTTCACGCCGCGCCGGCGGCGAGGAACCGAGGCACGACGGGGTTGATGAGCCCCGGGCGGGTGGGCGGGGCCACGTGTCCGCCCCGGCGACGGTGTGAAGCGTCCAATGCGGGCACGGCCGCCAGGCTGCGGAGTGCGTCGAGACAGGCCCGCGCAGCGCCTGTGGACACGACGCCGTCGGCCACGAGAGGTGCCTCCTCTCGCGCCAACGCACCCTCGGGACTCGCCCGCAACGTGAGCCTCTCTGCGGACCGCGCGTGGGTCCGACGTTTCAGCGGTTCAGCGGCGGCGCGCAGCGCCCGCCGCTGCAGCCGCAGGTTAGCTGGCACGCTTCAGTTCCTCTCGCAGGACTCGGCGGAGCTGCGCGCCTGTCGACGCTGCGGGCCGCTGCAACTGCTTGTTAGAGCCTCGATCGGATGGCATGAGACATCATCATACCACGGAGCTCGCGCCATGCCCGCCGCCAAGGTTGCCATCACCATCGACGCACAGCTCTTGAAGCGCATCGACCGCTTGGTCGCGCAACACAAGTTTCCGAATCGGAGCCAAGCGATCCAAGAAGCCGTCCGCGACAAGCTCGATCGTCTCGAGCGCGGTCGACTCGCGCGGGAATGCGCCAAGCTGAGCAGGTCGATCGAGCAACCGATGGCCGACGAGGGGTTGGTGGAGGACCAACGCCTGGCCGATCAGCCGCGGCGTCCGGCCGTCCGCGCGTGGCGGTGATCGTTCTCGATGCGAGCGCGGCGCCGCGCGAGTTCTCACGGCCCATCGAGCCTGGCTGAGGATCGGCCCGCGGGTGCGACTCCTGGCCTGACCGATGCGCGACATCCTGGGTTGGCTCTCGCTCCTTTCGCTTGCCGCCTGCGGCGTCGTCGCCGGCACGCCCGCGCCCCCGTCCGTGCGGCCGACGCCCGCGGCGTGGCGGCCCACCGACCTCGACGTGGCCTGGCTCGGGCACGCCACCGTGCTGCTCGGCCTCGGCGGCACGATGATCCTCACCGACCCCGCGCTCTTCGACCGCGTCGGCCTCCAGCTCGGCCCCGTGACGCTCGGCCCGAAGCGCCTCGTCGCGCCGGCGCTCGCGCCCGCGGACCTCCCGCCGCTCGACGCGGTGCTCGTGACCCACGCGCACATGGACAGCCTCGACCGCCCGACGCTGCGCGCGCTCGCGCCGCGCACGAAGCTGCTCGTCGTGCCGCCGCGCACGCGCGATCTGGTCGACGACTTGGGCTTCGCGCGCGTCGTCGAGCTCGGCTGGGGCGAGCGCGTCACCGCAGGCGGCGTCACGATCGAGGCGTTCGAGGTGAAGCACTGGGGCCGGCGCTGGCCATGGGACCACTGGCGCGGCTACGGGGGCTTCCTCCTCACGAAGGGCGGCACGACCGTGCTGTTCGCACCCGACACCGCCTACACCGACCTCGTCGCGCGCGCCGGCCGCCGCCAGCCGCTCGACGTGGCAATCCTCGGCATCGGCGCGTATGATCCGTGGATCGCCCATCACGCCGATCCCGAGCAGGCCTGGAGAATGTTCCTCGACAGCGGCGCGCACGTGCTCGTCCCGGTGCACTGGGACACGTTTCGCCTCGGCAAGGAGCCCGTGGGCGCAGCGATCGCCCGCCTGCTCGCCGCCGCGGGCTCGGAGGCTGGCCGCGTCGTGATCCGCCGCGTGGGCGAGACGTGGACACAGCCGTGCTGCGGGACAACACCGTGAGTCCGCTGCGGCTCGGGCCGCTCGCCGTGTGGCCGCCGGTCGTGCTCGCGCCGATGGCTGGCGTGACCAATTACGCCTTCCGTAGCCTCTGCCGCGAGTTCGGCGCGGGGCTCTACGTCTCGGAGATGATCACCGCCCGCGGCTACGTGCGCGGCAACGCGTTCTCGCGGCTTCTCGCCGGCGCCGTGCCCGGCGAGCGGCCGCGCTCGATCCAGCTCTACGGCACCGATCCGGCGGAGCTGGGCGAAGCCGCGCGCCGGCTCGCGGCCGACGGCACCGAGCACCTCGACCTCAACTTCGGCTGCCCTGTGCCCAAGGTGACGCGCCTCGGTGGCGGCGCGGCGATCCCGGTGCGACCGCGCCTCATGGCGGCCCTGGTGCGGGCCGCGGTGCGGGGCGCGGGCGGAGTGCCGGTCACGGTCAAGGTCCGCAAGGGCATCGACGACGACCTCCTCACCTTCCGCGACGCCGGCCGCGTCGCCGAGGACGAGGGCGCGGCCGCCATCGGGCTCCACGCGCGCACCGCGGCGCAGCTCTACAGCGGCGACGCCGATTGGGACGCCATCGCGGAGCTGAAGGCGCGGGTGCGCATCCCCGTGCTCGGCAACGGCGACGTGTGGGAGGCCGCCGACGCGCTGCGCATGATGCGCACGACCGGCTGCGACGGGGTGATCGTGGGGCGGGGCTGTCTCGGGCGCCCGTGGCTCTTCGCCGCGTTGGCTGCGGCCTTCGAGGGTCGCGAGCCCCCGCCGCCGCCGCGGCTCGGCGGGGTGCTCGCCGTGATGCGCGAGCATGCGGCGCGGCTCGTGGCGCTCTTCGGCCCCGTGAGCGGCGTGCTCCAGATGCGCAAGTGGTGCACGTGGTACCTCGTCGGCTTCCGCGGCTCGGCCGCCGCGAGCGCGGCGCTCTCGCGCATGCGGAGCCTCGCCGAGATGGAAGCGATCTGCGCCCGCCTCGACCCGGACGAGCCCTATCCCGATCCCGCGCCGCGTCCCGCGCGCACCGGCGAGGGCCGGCGCCAGCGCGTGCACCTGCCCGCGGGCTACCTCGCCGCGCGCGACGACGACGCGCCGCCAGCGGGCGCGGAACCGAGCGCGGCCGCGCTCTCGGGCGGATGATGCGGCGGGCCGGCCTCGTCCTCGTCGCCGCGTTGGTCGTCACCTCGGCTGCCGAGGCGGGGCCGGTGGTCGCCGGCGTCGCCTTCCCCGACGCGATCCAGGTCGCGGGCCGTAGGCTGCATCTCAACGGCGCCGGGCTGCGCACGCGATTCCTCCTCTTCAAGGTCTACGCGATCGGGCTCTACGTCGAGCACCCGACGACCGACGCCGCGGCCATCCTCGCCGCCGACGAGCCGCGGTGCGCCGAGCTGCATCTCTTGCGCGCCCTTTCCGGCAAGGAGATCGCGTCGGCGATCGCCGAGGCCTTCGCGCGCAACGCCGGCCGCGCGGCGCCCCGGCTCGCAGACCGGCTCGCCCGGCTCGAGGCGATGTTCCCCGCGGTCGAGGCGGGCGAAGCCGTCGTGCTCACCTACGTGCCGGGCAACGGCACGGTGGTCGAGGCGAAGCGGAAGACGCTCGGCACGATCGAGGGCAAAGACTTCGCCGACGTGCTGTTCGCGGTCTGGATCGGCGCGGCGCCGGTGGACCGGGCCCTCAAGCGCGCGCTGCTCGCCGGCGGTTGAGCCGTATTCCGCTTCGAGGCATCGACTCGGCTCGGCGTGCGGCGTACCGCCCGGCCTCATGGCCGTCGACCGCAAGCTCCTCGACCTGGCCCGCCGGCGGCCGTGGGCGCTGCGCTTCGACGACGCGCTCGACCTCTGCCGCGCGCTCGGCTTCCAGAAGGTTCGCCAGGTGCGCGCGCACCGCGTCTTCCGGCATCCCGCCCGCCTCGGGCGGCCGTTCAACCTCCAGCAGGGCACGCGCGGGCGGGCGAAGGCCTGGCAGATCGGGCGGCTTCTCGATCCCGACGCGCCGCCCCGAGCCGGCTTGCCGCAGCAGCGTCAAGACGGCCGCGCCTACCACGTCTCGTGGTCCGAGGTCGACGGCGAGTGCGTGGCGACGTGCGCGGAGCTGCCCGGCCTCTCCGGCCTCGCCCCGACGCCCGAGCGCGCGATCGCCGAGCTGCGCGTCGCGATCGACGCTTGGCTCGACTACGTCGCGGCGAGCGCCGCGCCGCGGGCGTAGAGTGCGGGGCAAGCCCTCATCCGTGCCGCGTCGAGATTCCCCCGTCGACCGGGATGACGGCGCCGGTCAGGTACGCGCCCGCCCGCGACGCGAGATAGATCGCGACGCCGGCCATGTCCTCGGGCTCGCCGATGCGGCCGAGCGGACACGAGGCGACGATCGTGTCGCGGAACTTGCGCAGCGTCTCGGCCATCATCTTGCTCTCGAAGGGGCCGGGCGCGACCGCGTTCACGGTGATCTTCGGCGCGAGCCGGTGCGCGAGCACGCGCGTGAGGTGGTGCACGGCCGCCTTGCTCGACGAGTAGGCGTAGGTCTCGAGGACCGGGGCTTGGAGCCCGTCGATCGAGCCGACGTTGATGACGCGCGCGGGGTCGCCTGGCCTGGCCGCCGCCTCGAGCTGCGGCAAGCAGGCGCGCGTCAGGTGGAAGACGGCCTTCACGTTGAGCGCCAGCACCTTGTCCCACGCCGCGTCGGGGTACTCGGCGAGCGGCGCGCCCCAGTTGGCGCCGGCGTTGTTGACGAGCACGTGGAGCGCCGGCTCGCGCGCCGCGAGCGCCTCGGCGAGGCCGCGGCAGCCGGCCTCGGTGCTGCAGTCGGCGGGCAGCGCCGCGCACACGCCGCGCGCCGACAGCTCGCGCGCAACCTGCTCGCACGCCTCGGCCTTGCGCGAGGAGACGTAGACCTTGGCCCCCGCCTCGACGTAGCCGCGCGCGATCATGAGGCCGATGCCGCGCGATCCGCCGGTGACCAGCGCCACCTTCCCTGCGATCGAGAAGAGATCCTGCATGCGCCTCCCATCGCCGATCGGCGCCGGCCGTTCAAGTGGCGCGCTGCCCCGCCCTTCCGCTACGCTCGCCCGCGATGCCGACGACGCTCTCCGAGCACGCCGCGAAGGAGCTGCTCGCGGCCTACGGCGTGCCCGTCACGCGCGAGGCGCTCGCCGACGACCCCGAGGGCGCCGCGCGCGCGGCCGCGGCGCTCGGCTTCCCGGTGGCCGTGAAGCTCTGCGGCGACGCGATCGCGCACAAGACCGAGCGGGATCTGGTGCGCCTCGGCCTCGCCGACGCCGCTGCGGTGCGCGCGGCCGCCGCCGACCTGCTCGCGCGCCGCCGGCCCGAGGACGGCCCGGCGCGGCTGCTCGTCGCCGAGATGGTGCGCGGGCGCCGCGAGCTGATCGCCGGCCTGGTGCGCGACGCGCAGCTCGGGCCGTGCGTCGTCCTCGGGCTCGGCGGCATTTTCACCGAGGCGCTGGGCGACGTGGTGTTCGCGACCGCCCCGCTCAGCGCCGTCGAGGCGCGCCGGATGATCGGCGGGCTGCGCACGCGCCGGCTGCTGGGGCCGTTCCGGGGCGAGCCGGCGGTCGACCTGGCTGCGCTCGTTGCCGTGCTGGTCGGCCTCGGCCGGCTCGCCGTCGAGCGGGCCGACGTCGCGAGCGTCGACGTGAATCCGCTCGTCGTGCGCGACGGGATTCCGGTGGCGGTCGACGCGCTCGTCGTCCTCGGCGCGCCGGAGCGGACGACGGCGGCCCCGCTGCCCGACGGCCCCGCGTTGCTCGAGCGCCTGCGTCCCCTCTTTCATCCCCGCGGCGTGGTGGTCGCGGGCGCCTCGAGCCATCCCGGGAAGTTCGGCTTCGTGGCGCTGCACAACCTGCTCGCCTTCGGCTACCGCGGCGAGGTGTCCCCCGTGAACCGCGACGGCGGCGACATCCTCGGCCGGCCCGTCCACCGCGACGTCCGCGACGTGCCCGCCGGCCGCACCGATCTCGTCTTCGTGTGTACGCCGGCCGGTGCCAACGCGGCGCTGCTGCGCCAGTGCGCCGCCAAGGGTGTGCGCGCCGCGTTCGTGGCGAGCGCGGGCTACGGCGAGGCGGGTGCGGAGGGCCGCGCCCTCGAGCGCGAGCTGGTGGCGGCGGCCGACGAGGCCGGCGTCGCGCTCGCCGGCCCCAACGGCCAGGGCTTGATCTCCACCGGCGACGCGCTGTGCGCGCAGATCGTGGCGCCCTACCCGCCCCCAGGACGCATCGCGATCGCGAGCCAGAGCGGGAATCTCGCCTCGGTGTTCCTCAACTACGCGGTGCTGACCGGTGTCGGCGTGACCAAGGCCGTCTCCTGCGGCAACTCGGCCCAGCTCACGCTCGCCGACTATCTCGCCTACTTCGCCGCCGACCCCGAGACCGCCGTCGCGCTCGCCTACGTGGAGGGGGTGGCCGACGGACCGCGCTTCCTCGAGGCCGTGCGCCGCCTGACGGCCGTCAAGCCGCTCGTCGTGCTGAAGGGCGGCATCGCCGCGGAGGGCCAGCGCGCGGCCGCGAGCCACACGGGCGCGCTCGCCAGCGACGACCGGATCTTCGACGGGCTCTGCCGCCAGCTCGGCGCGCTGCGCGCCCCCACCGCCGAGCACGCCTTCGAGTGGGCGGCGACCTTCGCGACGCAGCCGCTCCCCCGCGGCCGGCGCACCGTGGTGCTCACCGCCGCCGGCGGCTGGGGCGTGCTCGCGGCGGATGCGTGCGCGGCCGCCGGCCTCGATCTCGTAGCGCTGCCCGACGACCTGCGCGCGGCGCTCGACGCGCTCTTGCCGCCGCGCTGGAGCCGCGGCAACCCCGTCGACTTGGCGGGCGGCGAGACCCGCGACACGATTCCCGCCGTCCTCGACCTCCTCGCCGACCACGACGGCGTGGACGCGCTCGTCGTGCTGGGCCTCGGCATCCAGGCGAACCAAGCGCACGCCTTCCGCACGGGGCCCTTCTACCCCGGCCACGGCCTCGACCGCATCGTCGAGTTCCACGAGCGCCAGGACCGCCGCTACGCCGAGGCGGCGCGCGCCGCGTCGGAGCGCAGCGGGAAGCCCGTGCTCGTCGCCACCGAGCTGGTCTACTGCGACCGCCATTACGGCAACGCGGCGGCGGTGGCGGTGCGCGAGGGCGGGCGGCTCTGCTATCCGAGCGCGCACCGCGCGGTCGCGGCGCTCGCGGCACTGGCAGCCTACGCCGAGTTCCGCGCGCGCAGATAGGACGAGCCACGCGCTTGCAGCGCGGAGGCCGCGATGCTACCTGCCGAAGCCCCCCGGCCATGGGTTTCCTCTCGGCGAGCACGACGATCGTCCGCTTCATCGCGCCCGTGCCGCCGCAGCTCAACCGAGAGGCGGTGGCGGCGGCGGTGACGCGGCGGGCGTTCCGCGACGTCGACCCGGCCGCGGGCGGCGCGCGCGAAGGGTGCGGCTGGGTCGGCATCCACGATCCGCTCGTGACCGTTTTCGATCCGGCGGATCTTTTCTTCGCGCATTGGCTCGTCGTGGGCTTCCGCTACGACCGGCTCGCCGTGCCGGCGAAGCTCCTCGGGCTCGAGCGCCGGCGGGCCGAGGCGGCGCGCCGGGCCGAGCGGGGCGTCGAGCGGCTCGGCGCCGCCGAGCGCAAGGAGATCCGCGAGGAGGTCGAGGCGCGGCTCATCGCCCGCGCCCTGCCGACGCCGCGGCTCTTCGACTGCGCGTGGAACCTCGAGACCGGCCGCGTGTACTTGAGCGGCCGCCAGCGCGCCGTATGCGAGGCGTTCGCCGAGCTGTTCCGGCAGACCTTCGGCGTCCGACCCGTGCCGCTCATCCCCTATCTCGCCGCCGAGCACGTCGGGCTCGTCCCGCGCGCCGTCGAGGCGGTGCGGGCCGTCGAGCCCGCGAGCCTGGTGCCCGCCGGCGCGCCGCGCCCCGACGCCCGCGTGCCCCGGCTGCCGCTCGAGGAGGCGCGCGGATGACCGAGGACTTCCTCGCGGTCGTCGAGACCAAACGCTTCCTCGGCCAGGAGTTCCTCACGTGGCTCGCGCACCGCATCGAGGAGGGCGGCGGTTCTGCCGACGTCGAGCTGCACCTCGGCGACCGGGTCGTGCTCGCCGGCGCCGCGCAGGACGAGCGGCTGACGGTGGCCGGCGCGGGCGACGCGCGCGCCGAGATCGGCGCGGGGCTCCGCCGCGGCAAGCTTCTCGACCGCGCTCGGCTCGTGATCGCGCGGGGCGAGCGGCGCTGGGAGCTGTCGCTCGACGGCGGGCTGCTGGTCTACGAGGGGCTGCGCTGTCCGAAGCTCGGGCCGCGCGACGCGGGCGCGCACGAGGACCGGCGCGCGGCCTTCGAGAACGACCTCTTCCTGCGCCTCGCCGACGTCGAGGAGGCGCTCGCGATCCTCGACGGCCTGTTCGCCGAGTTCTGCCGGCTCCGCGGCTCGGCGGCCTGGGCCGCCCGCGAGCTGCCGGCGCTGCGCGCCTGGGTGGAGCAGCTTCGCTGAGATGCTACGCACCCAGGACCTCCGCGTCGTCGCCACCGAGCCGCTCGTCCCCCCGGCGGAGCTCAAGGGCGAGCTGCCCGCCGACGACACGCATTACGCGGTGGTCGTGGGCGCCCGCGAGACGGTGCGCGCGATCATCGCCGGCAGCGACCCGCGCCTGCTCGCCGTCGTCGGCCCCTGCTCCATCCACGACCCCGACGCGGCGCTCGACTACGCCCGCCGCCTGCGCGCGCTCGCCGACACGGTCGGTGAACGCCTTTTTCTCGTCATGCGGCTGTACTTCGAGAAGCCGCGCACGACCATCGGCTGGAAGGGCCTGATCAACGACCCGCACTTGAACGGCACGCACGACATGCACACGGGGCTCCGCCTCGCGCGCCGGCTGCTGCTCGACATCACGGCGCTCGGGCTGCCCGCCGGCACCGAGCTGCTGGATCCGATCACGCCCCGCTACCTCGCCGACCTGCTCGCGTGGGCCGCGATCGGCGCGCGCACGACCGAGAGCCAGACGCACCGCGAGATGGCGAGCGGGCTCTCGATGCCCGTCGGCTTCAAGAACTCGACCGCCGGCAACCTCCAGGTGGCGGTCGACGCGCTCGAGTCCGCCCGCCACCCGCACACCTTTCTCGGCATCACCGAGGAGGGCCGCACCGCGGTCGTCCACACGCGCGGCAACCCCGACACGCACATCATCCTGCGCGGCGGCCGCCGCCCGAACTACGACGCCGGCAGCATCGCCGAGTGCGAAGCGCTGCTGCGGCGTGCCGGGCTGCCGGCGCGCGTGCTGGTCGACTGCAGCCACGCGCAGACCGGCAAGGACTACACGCGCCAGCCCGAGGTGCTCGCCGACCTCGTGCGCCAGGTGCGGGGCGGCGCGCGCGCGATCATGGGCTTCATGCTCGAGAGCAACCTCGGCGCCGGCAACCAGAAGCTCGCCGGGGGCCGCGAGGGGCTGCGCTACGGCGTGTCGATCACCGACGCCTGCATCGACTGGGAGACCACCGCGCGCTGCCTCGGCGAGGCGGCCGCGGCGCTGGGCTAGCGGCGGGTGTCGCCGCTCGGCGACGCGCTCGTGCTCTTCGCCGCCGCGTTCGTCGCCGGCGGCGTGAACGCGATCGCCGGCGGCGGCTCGCTGATCACGTTCCCGACGCTCGTGTGGCTCGGGCGCGAGCCGATCCGCGCCAACGCCACCAACACGGTCTCGCTCTCGCCCGGCTCGCTCGCGGCGCTGCTCGCGCTGCGTCACGAGCTCGCCGGCCTCGGCGGCTGGATCGCCTGGGGCAGCGTGCCCTCGGTCGTGGGCGGCGGCGTGGGCGCGCTCCTCCTGCTGCGCACGCCGCCGCGGGTGTTCGCGCGGCTCGTGCCTTGGCTGATCGTCTTCGCGACCGCGCTCTTCGCGCTCTCGGGCCGCGCCGGCGGCGCCCTCGTCCGCCGCCGCGGCAGCCGCACCGCTCCGAGCCCCGCGCGGCCCGGGGCGCTCCTCTACCAGCTCGCCGTCTCGGTCTACGGAGGCTATTTCGGCGCGGGCATCGGCATCATGATGCTCGCCGGACTCGGGCTCGCCGGGCTCACCGCCATCCACGGCATGCTCGCGCTGCGGAACTTCTACGCGATCTGCATCAACGGCGTCGCCGCGCTCTACTTCGCCGCGCGCGGTGCCGTCGACTGGCGCGACGCGGCGGTGCTCACCGCCGGGCAGGTGGCCGGCGGGTTCGCCGGCGCACGGCTCGCGCGCCGGCTCCCGCCCGCGGGGGTGCGGGGCGCGGTCGTGGCGATCGGGGCGGCGATGGCCGCCTCGCTGTTGGCCCGTGGCTGACTCGTCAGGCCGCGGAAATCTCGGCTCAGGCCGGCGCGACCGCGGCGGCGCCGTTCGCGCCCGGCGCGAGGCTCGGGCGCGGCGGGGGCGGATCGACGAGCCCCTTCTTGGCGAGCTCGGCGATCGCCATGTCGAGCGTCTGCATGCCGACGTTGCGGCCGGTCTGCATCATCGAGGGGATCTGGTGCAGCTTGCCCTCGCGGATCAGGTTGCGCACGGCGGGCGTCCCGACCAGGACCTCGCACGCGGCGACCCGCCCGCCGCCCTTCTTCTTGAGCAGCGTCTGCGCCACCACCGCCTCGAGCGACTCGGCGAGCATGGTGCGGATCTGCCCCTGCTGGCCGGCGGGGAACACGTCGATGATGCGGTCGATCGTCTTGGGCGCGCTCGACGTGTGCAGCGTGCCGAAGACGAGGTGCCCGGTCTCCGCGGCGGTGAGCGCGAGCGCGATGGTCTCGAGGTCGCGCATCTCGCCGATCAGGATCACGTCGGGATCCTCGCGCAGCGCGCTCTTGAGCGCGCGGGCGAACGATTCGGTGTGCGCGCCCACCTCGCGCTGGTTCACGAGGCAGCGCTTGGGGGGATGCACGAACTCGATCGGGTCCTCGACCGTGAGGATGTGCCCCTCCCAGGTCGCGTTGATCACGTCGACCATGGCCGCGAGCGTCGTCGACTTGCCCGAGCCGGTCGGCCCCGTGACCACGATGAGCCCGCGCTCGCGGGTGCAGAGCTCCTTCAGGATCGACGGCATGCCGAGCCCCTCGAGCGAGGGGATCTCGGTCGGGATCGTGCGCAGGACCGCGCCCGGGCCGCGGCTGTGTACGAAGACGTTGACACGGAAGCGGCCGACGCCGTCGAGCGCGTAGGCGAAGTCGACCTCGTGCTCGGTCTCGAGGAGCCGCTTCTGCTCGTCGGTCATGATGGAGTGGACGAGGCGCGCCAGCTCCTCGCCGGCGAGCGGCGGGTGCTCGGTGCGGCCGAGGTCACCGTGGACCCGGACCATCGGCGGCTCGCCCGTGCTGAGATGGAGGTCGGAGGCGCCCTTGGCGACCGTCTCGCGCAGCAGGTCCTGCATCGTCGGCATGGCGGGCGAGCACAGCAAGAGGTGCGCCAGCGGCGGGGGGGCCGGGGCACGGGGCGGAGCGCGCCGGCGGGGCAGTGGCGCGGTGTCGCCAACGTGACGCTCCGGGACCATACTGACGGGCGTGTTCCCGGTCTCCCCCGAGAAGGAGCAGGCCCTCCTCGCCCGCATGGCGCGCCTCGGTGTCCGAGCGGAGGACCTCGAGGAGTCCTTCGTGCGCTCGGGCGGCAAGGGCGGGCAGAACGTCAACAAGGTATCCACGTGCGTCGTGCTCCGGCACCGCCCGACTGGCACCGTGGTCAAGTGCCAGGCCGAGCGCTCGCAGGCGCTCAACCGCTTCCTCGCCCGCCGGTTGCTGCTCGACCGCCTCGAGGCCCGCGCGCGCGGCGCCGCCGAGGCACGGGCGGCCGAGGCGGCGCGCATCCGCCGCCAGAAGCGGCGGCGGTCGCGCCGCGCCAAGGAGAAGATGCTCGCCGCCAAGCGCGCGCAGGCGGGGAAGAAGGCGGCGCGCCGGCCGCCAGGGCGCGAGGAGCTGGAGGGCTGACCCCGTTGACCGGGCTCGACCCCCGCGCTACGCATCGGGGCGTCACCGCAACGAAAGGAGCAATCCCATGGCAGTGCAGCTCGGCAGCGTCGCGCCGGACTTCACGCAGGAGTCGACCGAGGGAACGATTCGCTTCCACCAGTGGATCGGCAATCACTGGTGCGTGCTCTTCTCCCACCCGAAGGACTTCACCCCCGTCTGCACGACCGAGCTCGGCCTGGTCGCGAACCTGAAGGCCGAGTTCGACAAGCGCAACTGCAAGGTGATCGCGGTGAGCGTGGACGACGTCCCTTCGCACAAGGGATGGATCAAGGACATCGAGGAGACGCAGCGCACGCACATGAACTACCCCATCCTCGCCGACCCCGATCGCAAGGTGTCGTCGCTGTACGACATGATCCACCCCAACGCGAACGACACCCTCACCGTGCGCTCGGTCTTCTTCATCGACCCCAACAAGAAGGTGCGCGCGACGATCACCTACCCGGCCAGCACCGGGCGCAACTTCGACGAAATCCTCCGCGTGCTCGACTCGCTCCAGCTCACCGACCGCCACCAGGTGGCGACCCCGGCCAACTGGAAGCAGGGCGGCGAGTGCGTGATCGTCCCGTCGATCACGGATCCGGCGGAGATCAAGCGCAAGTTCCCGAAGGGCTACCGGGAGCTGAAGCCCTACCTGCGCATGACCCCCCAGCCCGACAAGTAGGCCCCGCCCGACCCGGGATGCCGCTGCCCGCTGCGGACGGCGGCACAGCGCTTGCAGCGCCTCGGCGTGCGCGGACCCCCGGGCTTCGTCCGGAAGCAGGGGTCCGGCACGAAAATGCCGGACGCGGCTCACGACGAGACCACGACGCCGCTCGGGGGGCGTCTCTACGGGAGACCCTGGGGCCTGCTCGCCGCCCTCGGGCTCGGCGCCGCCGCCTTCGTGCTCGGCCCTGCCCGCGGCATCGCCGCGGGCGCGCTCGCGCTGGCCGCGCTCGCCGGGGTCGCGGGCGAGCTCGCGCGCGAGCGCCGCGAACGCCGCCGCGCCGAGCGCGCGCTGCGCGACAGCGAGGCGCGCCGGGGCGCGACCCTCGACGCCGCCCTCGACTGCATCGTGACCATCGACCACGCGGGACGGATCGTCGAGTTCAATCCCGCCGCCGAGCGCACCTTCGGCTGGCCGCGCGCCGCGGTGCTCGGCCGCACGCTCGCCGATCTGCTCGTGCCGCCCGCGCTACGCGCCAGGCAGACCGCCGGGCTCGCCCGCTGCCTCGCCACCGGCGAAGGTCCCGTGCTCGGCCGGCGCATCGAGACCACGGCGCTGCGCGCCGACGGCCGCGAGTTCCCCGTGGAGGTGGCCGTCACCGCGATCCCGCAGGAAGGGCCGCCGCTGTTCAGCGCCTCGCTCCGCGACCTCACCGAGCGCCGGCTCGCCCAGGAGGCGGAGACGTCGTCCGCGCTCGTGCGCGTCGGACGGGAGATGATGGTGCTCCTCGACGCCGGGCTCATCCTCGAGCGGCTGCGGGCGCTCGCCACCGAGCTGCTCGGCTGCGAGCGCTGCCGCACGTTCATGTGGCAGCCGGCCGAGGAGCGCTTCGTCGCCGTCGGCGATCCCCCGGGCGGCGCGTTCACCCTCCCCGCGATGGCGCTCGCCGACGTGCTGCTCGGCCTCGAGCGGGAGGGCGTGGTGCGCGTCGGCGCCGCGATCCACGACCTCGCGCCGCGGGCGCTGCCGCTCGGAGAGCCCTACGGCGCCGCGCTCTGCCTCGGCCTCTGGCGCGGCGACGTGATCGTCGGCGTGCTGGTGGCGCTCTACGGCGAGCGCCTCCGGCCGTTCACGCCCCGCGAGGAGCGCATCGGGCGGGGGCTCGCGCAGATCGCCTCGATGGCGCTCACCAACGCGCACCTGGTCGAGGAGCTGGCCCACGCCAGCCGCGTGAAGTCCGAGTTCCTCTCGACGATGTCGCACGAGCTGCGCACGCCGCTCAACGCCGTGGTCGGCTACGCCGAGATGGCCGAGGACGAGGGCCTCGCAGCCGCCGAGCGCGCCGCCTGTCTCGGCCGCATCCGCTCGGCCGGCCGCGACCTCCTCGAGCTGGTGGAGAACACGCTCGACATCGGCAAGATCGAGGCGGGCCGGGCCGAGGTGCGCCTCGATCCCGTGCGGCTGCCGGCGCTCTGGTCGGCGTTGCGCGCGAGCTGCGCCGGCCTGCGGCGCACCCCGGGGGTTGGGTTCGTCTGGCACGACGACGCCCCCGACGTCCGCCTGCGCACCGACGTCCGCAAGCTCACCGTGGTGATGCGCAACCTCGTCGGGAACGCCCTCAAGTTCACCGAGGCCGGCCGCGTCGAGGTCGAGGCGGTCCGCGAGGGCGACGTCGTGCGCCTGCGCGTCAGCGATACCGGCATCGGCATCCGTCCCGAGGACCACGAGCTGGTCTTCGAGATGTTCCGCCAGGTCGACGGCTCGGAGACGCGCCGCTACAGCGGGACCGGCCTCGGCCTCTACATCGTGCGCCGCTTCGTCGAGCAGCTCGGCGGCACGGTGCACCTCGAGAGCGCGGCGGGACGGGGGTCCACCTTCACGGTGACGCTGCCTCTCGATGCCGCGGCCGCCCGGCGCGCCGCGTGACCGGCCGGCCCTGGACTGCGCGCGCCGCCGTGCCAAGATGGACGCCCGATGTCGCCCGCGATCCTGGTCGAGGCGGTCACGAAGCGCTACGGCGCCCGCCCCGCGCTCGCCGGCATCACCTTCGCGGTCGACCCGGGCGAGATCGTCGGGCTTCTCGGCCCGAACGGCGCCGGCAAGTCGACGACGCTCTCGATCGTCGCCACGCTGCTCGCCGCCGACGCAGGCACGGTCGCGGTCGCCGGCTGCCGGCTGCCCGCGCAGGCCGGCGCCGCCCGGCGCGCGCTCGGCCTCGTCCCCCAGCGCGAGGCGCTCTATCCCCCGCTCTCCGCGCGCGAGAACCTCGGCTTCTTCGCCCGCATGCAGGGGCTGCGCGGGGCGACGGCCGCGCGCGCGATCGACGACGCACTCACGCTCGTGGGGCTCGAGCGCCGCGCCGACGAGCCGGTCGCGCGGCTCTCGGGCGGCATGCGGCGGCGGCTCAACCTCGCCTGTGGGATCCTGCACCGTCCGCGCGTCGTCCTGCTCGACGAGCCCACCGTCGGCGTCGATCCGCAATCGCGCGAGCGCATCTTCGAGGCCGTGGCGGGTCTCGCCGCCGGCGGCGCCGCGGTGCTCTACAGCACGCACTACATGGAAGAGGCCGAGCGCCTCTGCCGGCGGGTCGTGCTGATCGACGAGGGACGCGTGCTCGCCGCCGGCACGCCCGCCGAGCTGATCGCCGGCGCGGGCATGGCGCCGCGGCTCGAGTTCCGCACCGCGCGGCCGCTGCCGCCGGCCTGGCTCGACGGGGTAGCAGGCGCGCGCGCGCTCGAGCGGCCCGACGGCGAGACCGCGGTGGCCGTGGCCGACACGGCGATCGCGCCCGCGGTGCTCGAGGCCGCCGCGCGCGCCGGCGGCGACGTGCTCGCGCTCGCGCTCCACCGCCCGAACCTCGCCGACGTGTTCTTCAGCCTGACGGGCCGGGCGCTGCGCGACGACGACCCGCCGGCCGCCGGCGCCGCGTGATGCTCGGCGCGGCGTTTTTGAAGGACCTGCGGCTGCTCGCCCGCGACCGCGCCGCGCTGGTCTTCCTCACCGTCGCGCCCGTGCTGGTGATCGCCGTCGCCGGCCTGTCGCTCGCCTCCCTCTACGGCGCCGATCCGCGCGGCACGAGCGCCTACCTGCTGCCGCTCGCCGACGAGGACGGCGGCCGCGTCGGGCAGACGCTGCGCGCGCGGCTCGCCGCCGAGCCGCGGGTCGTCGTCGAGGTGGTCGCCGACCGCGCGGCGGCGCGCGCGCTCGTCCGCCGCCAAGTCGCCGGCGCCGCGCTGGTGATCCCCGCGGGCACGACCGCCGCGGTCGCCCGCGGCGAGCCCGCGGCGCTGCTGCTCTACACCGACCCGGTGAAGTACCTCGAGGTCGCGAACGTCCGCCTCCTCGTCGAAGAGCTGCGGCACGGCATCGAGGCCACCGCCCGGGCGCGGGCGGCGGCCCGCCTCGAGAAGGAGCGCGCGCACGCCGCCCGGGCGCGGGCGCGGTTCGAGCGCTCCGCGCGCGGCCTCGAGCGCACGCTCGAGGAGGTGAACGCGCGGCTGCGCGCCGCCCGCGCCGAAGCCGAGCGCCGGCTCGCCGCCGCCGAGGCGGAGGCGGGCGCCGAGACCGACCAGGCGCGCGCGCGGCTCGCCGCCACGCTGGCGCCGCTGCGCGGCTTTCTCGCCGAGCTGGCGGCGCGCCAGCAGGCCTTCGCCGAATGGCTCGCCGCGGCACGGGCGCAGGCGGGGCGCTTCGCCGACCGGCTGGCGCCGCCGCCGGCGCCGCCGGAGGTGCCGCCCGCGCTCGCCGCCCTCGCCGCCGATCCCGACGCGCTCGTCGGGCGGGTGCTGCCGTCTACGGCCGCGGCCCGCCCCGTTCTGCCGCCGATGCCGACGCTGCCCCCGCTCGCCCTGCCCACGCCGCCCGCGCCGCCCGACGCGCACCTCCCCGGCGCGCTCGGCATCGAGGAGTCGAGCGTCACCGGCGCGCCGCGGCAGCTCAACACCTTCGACCAGAACGTCCCCGGCTTCAGCGTGACCTTCCTCCTCCTCGGCATGCTGCTCGGGGTGTCGCTCGGGCTCCTCGACGAGCGCGACTGGGGCACGCTCGAGCGCCTGCGGGCGATGCCCGCGCCGTTCGCGACCGTGCTCGTGGCGAAGCTCCTGGCGCGCTTCGCGGTGGGCGTCGTGCAGATGGCCGCGCTCTTCGCGGTCGGCCGGCTGGCGTTCGGGATCTCGCTCGGGCCGCAGCCCTGGGCGCTCGCGCTGCCAGCCGCGGGGATCGTGTTCGCCGGCACGGCGTTCGGGCTGGTCGTGGCGGGCGCGGCGCGCAGCCGGGAGTCGGTGCTGCCGCTCGGCTCGATCGTGATCGTCACGATGGCGGCGGTCGGCGGCTGCTGGTGGCCGATCGACCTCGAGCCGCGCTGGATGCGGCAGGTCGCGCTCGCCTTCCCCACCACTTGGGCGATGGCGGCCTTCAACGACCTCATGATCCGGCGCCAGCGGGCCTCGGCCGCGGCCCTGCCGACCGCCGTCCTCTTCGGCTTCGGGCTCTTCTACCTCGCCGTCGGGCTCCTGGTCTTCCGCCGGCGCACGGCGGCTTGACGCCCTCCGCCCCGCGGGATACCCGGCGCGCGTGCCCGACCATCCATCCCCGGCCGTGTCGCTGCTCGAGCGCGTCGTCGTGCGCCGGGAGCGCGTCCGCTGGTCGGAGGACGCCTACTTCCTGCTCATCACGCGCTCGTGGCCGTGGCTGCTCGCGGTCTTGGCCGGGCTCTACGTCGGCGTGAACGTGCTCTTCGCGCTCGCCTACCTCGCCTGCGGCGACTGCATCGAGAACGCGCGCGCGGGCTCGTTCGCGGACGCCTTCTTCTTCAGCGTCCAGACCCTGGCGACGATCGGCTACGGCACGTGGGCGCCGCGGACGTTCGGCGGGCACGTCCTGGTGGTGGTCGAAGCGTTCGCCGGGCTCCTCGGCTTCGCGCTCGCGACCGGCCTCGCGTTCTCGAAGTTCTCCCGGCCGACGGCGCGCGTGCTCTTCTCGGCGGTCGCGGTGGTCGCGCCGCGCGACGGCGTTCCGTGCCTCATGTTCCGCATGGCCAACGAGCGGGGGAATCAGATCGTCGAGGCCGAGGTTCACGCCGTGCTCGCGCGTGACGAGACGACCGCCGAGGGCGAGTCCGTCCGCCGTTTCCACGACCTCACTTTGCTGCGCCGCCGCAATGCGCTGTTCGCCCTCACCTGGACGGCGGTCCACCCGATCACGCCCGCGAGCCCGCTCGCGGACGCCACGCCCGAGGGGCTCGCGAGCTCGGAGGCCGAGATCGTCGTCTCGCTCGTCGGGCTCGACGAGACCGTCTCCCAGACCGTCCACGCCCGGCACGTCTACCCGGCGAGCGCCGTCCGCTGGGGCGTCCGCTTCGCCGACGTGGTCTCGCGGCTGCCCGGCGGCGGCCGCCGGATCGACCTCCGCGCCTTCCACGACGTCGTGCCGGCGCGCGCCGGCGGGTCGATCGCGGGTTGACAGTGCGCAAGGCCTGAGGGACACTGGCCCATCACCTCACCCGCGAGCGCACACCGGATCGTCCCTCCGCCCTTCGTGTCCCGTCTCATCAGGCCCTGTCGGGCCGCCGTATTCGACTTTCAGGGGTTCCGCGCATGAGGGGAGCCTGCTAGGCTCGCGCGCGACTCGACCCAACAGGAGGCAGCCATTTCGTCCACGATCTTCATCGGGAATCTGTCCTACGAGGCGACGGAGGAAGACCTGCGCACGGTGCTCACCGACATCGACCCGGCCGTGCGCGTGCGGCTCGGGAAGGACCGGGTCACCGGCCGGCCCCGCGGCTTCGCGTTCGCGGAGTTCAGCGACGCAGCCCGCGCCGCAGACGCCATCCGCCGCTTTGACGCCTTCGAGCTGCACGGGCGGCGGCTGCGCGTCAACGACGCCGACGACAAGCCGCCCCCGCGCGCGCCGCGCCTGCCGGGCGCGGCGCCCTCCGCGCCGACCTTCGACCCGCGCGCCTTCGCCGCCGGTCCCCCGCCGAGCGAGGACGGATTCGGCGCCGACCGCGGCTTCCGCAAGAAGGGCGGCAGCCGCCGCGGGCTGCGCGCGCGCAAGCGCAGCCTGCGCTACTGACCCGGGGCGGCCGTCGCCCCCGGCTCGAGCCGCCAGATCTGGTACGGCGCCGCGGCGCGCCGCTCGGCGGCAGTCGTGAACAGCACGTACTGGAGCGCGCTGCACGTCACGTAGAGCCACCCGTCGGGCCCGAAGCTTAAGCCGTCGGGCCAGCGCAGGCGCGGATCCTTCATCAGCGTGCGCAGCCGGCGGTCGGGGCCGAGCACGAGCAGCGCCGAGTGCTCGGGATCGGTGAGGTAGACGTTGCCCGCGTCGTCGGTGGTGGCGCCGTCGCTCAGCGGCTTCGGCCCGTAGTCCTCGACGCGCGCAGCGAGCGCCTCGGGGGCGAGCGTGCGATCGTTCAGATCGCGCGTCGCCACCCGGTAGAGTCGGTCGCCGTTCACCGGCCCGTAGTAGAGCCACTCGCCGCCGCGGTCGAGCGCGATCGTGTCGACGCCGATGCGCAGCGTGACCAGCCCGAAGAGCGTCATGTCGCGCACGGCCGTGTGCAGGATGAAGTCGCGGGGGCGCACCGAGGCGTGGCCGTCGAGGAGCCGGCGGCTCGTGCCCGCGACCACGTCGTAGGTGAGCAGGGCCGGCCGCTGAACGATCGGGCTCGCATCGGCGATGTAGATCGTCGCGCCGCCCGGGTCGATCTGGAAGTCGTTCAGCATGGAGAACAACGGCGCGACCGCCGACGGGAACCCGTAGCCGTGGACCTGCGCCGCGGTGGCGAGGTCGAAGGCGCGCAGGCGGGGCTGGCCCATGGCGTAGTCGGCGTGGTCGAGCACCCACAGGCGGTCGCGCGCGTCGATGCGCACGGCGAGCGGCGAGCGGAACGACGCCTGCGCCTCGGCGCTCGGAAAGGGGACCGGCTTGCCGCCGACCAGCTCGGCGACCGCGAAGGGCGGGTGGCCGTCGGGGTGGAAGGTGAAGAACACGCGCCCGGTGCGCGAGACGGCAATGTTGCCGGGCGGGGAGTCGAGGTCGGCGACCTTCTCGAGCGCCGCCGCAGGCAGCTCCGGCGCCGTCGTGCGGTCCTCGAGGTAGCGCCCGCCGCCGAGCGTGAGCCGTAGCCCCGCGGCGAGCGCGACCGCGATCAGGACGACGACCGCCAGGATTCGAGCGATCCACCTCATCCACGCCTCCCCCGCCGCGGCAGCGCCGGGCCGGGTCGTGCGTACCACGGCACGGGCACGCCTGCCAGGGGAAGCGTGCCGGACGGCCGGGCTTCAGTCCTTGCTCGCGCGCTGCTGCGCAGGGCGCGCCGTCAAGCGCTCGAGGTAGGCGCCCGTCGCCGGCAGATCGGAGCCGAGCAGCCCCATCATCCCGCACCAGCGCAGCGTCGAGCCGATCATCACGTCGGCGGCGCTGAACTCCCGGCCGAGCAGGTAGTCGCGGCCGGCGAGCGCGCCCTCGACCACGCGCAGCGCGGCGGCGAGCTGCACGCGCGCCTCGTCGACGAGCCGGGGAATGCGCTCCGCCTCCGGGCGGCGGACCGTGTGCAGGAAGATCGTCACCGCCGGCGGCTCGATGCCGCTCATCGCGTAGTGGATCCACTGGTAGTAGAGGCCGCGGGCCGGCGTGCCGACCGGCGGCGCGAGACGGGCCTCGGGGAACTTGTCGGCGAGGTATTGGCAGATCGCCGCCGACTCGAACAGCCGCAGGTCGCCGTCCTCGAGCGCCGGGACCGTGCCGTTCGGGTTGACCTCGAGGTACGCGGGCCGCTTCTGCTCGTTCTTCGAGAGGTCGATCCGCACCAGCTCGTAGGGCGCGCCGACCTCCTCGAGCACCCAGCGCGGGCGCACCGCGCGCGACATCGGGGAGTAGTAGAGCTTCAGCATGACGTCACCTCCTCGCCGCCTGCCTACCAATCGCCGAGAGGCGATGGAAGCTCAGAGCGGGACGATTCGCGCGGTGGCGGACTTGAACACCGGCGTTCCCGAGGCCGGGTCGATCGTGCGCGGCACGAGCACGTTCGCCTCCGGGTAGTACATCGCGAGGTTTCCCGGCGGCAGCGCCGCGAGCCGCACCCGCACCTCGAGCGCGCCGGTGCCGTTCTCGACCCGCACCCGGCCGTCGCGCGCGAGCCCGAGGCGGCGCACGTCGTCGGCGTTCATCATCACCACGTCGCGCCGCTCGTTGCCGCGGTAGAGGTCCTCCTCCTCGTAGACGACCGTGTTGAACTGTCCCTCGGAGCGCAGCGTCATCAGGCGAAACTCGTTCGGCCCCGGCGCGAAGGCGGGCAGCGGCGTCGGGCGGAAGCGCGCCCGGCCGTCGGACGTGGGGAAGCGAGGCACGGAGACGATGCGCCCGCCGACGTGGAACTCGGCGCCGGTGGCGTCGATCGCGGCGAGCGCCTCGTAGCCGGGGACCACGCGCGCGATCGCGCGGCGGATCGCCCCGTGGTCGGTGAGCGCACCGAGGTCGATCGGCCCCGGGGGCAGGACGGCCCGCGCCAGCGCGGCGATGATCTCGACCTCGCCCCGCATCTCCGCCGACGCGGGTGGGGCGCCGCCCGCCGAAAGGCGCACGTAGTTGAACATGCTCTCCTGGGTCGTGCACTGCGCCTCCTCGTCGCGCGCGCGAGCCGGGAGCACGAGGCACGTGCGGCCGCGGCCATGCACGTGCCCCTCGTTGAGCTTGGTCGCCACGTAGATCGTCGTGCCGATGCGCTGGAGCGCGGCCGCCGCCCACGTGCGGTCGGGCGTGGCCGCGAAGAGGTTGCCGCCGAGGAGCACCGCCGCGTCGATGCGCCCGGCCGCTGCCGCCTCGACCGCCGCCAGCGTGTGCAGACCCGGCGCCGCCGGCAGCGTCACGCCCCAGAGCTCCCCGAGCCGCCGGGCGAGCTCGGGCTTGAGCGCCGGCGCCACGCCGACCGAGCCGACGCCCTGCACGTTCGAGTGCCCGCGGATCGGGAGCAGCCCGCCGCCGCGCCGCCCGACCCAGCCGCGAGCGAGCGCCAGGTTGACCAGCGCCTGCACGTTGTCGACCCCGTGCGCGTGCTGCGTCACGCCCATCGCCCAGGCGACCAGCCCGCGGCGCGCCCCGCAGATCAGCGCGACGGCGGCCTCCACGTCGGCGGCGGGCACGCCGCAGGCGGCCCGCAGCGCCGCCTCGGGCGTGGCCTCCAGCTCGGTCTGCACCGCCTCCCAACCGCTCGTGTGCGCGGCGACGTAGGCCGTGTCGACCGCGCCGCGCTCGATCACCCGCTTGAGGAGCAGCTTGAGCAGCGGGATGTCGGCGCCCACGTGCGGCTGGAGGTAGCAGTCGGCCACCGTCGAGCCGAAGAGCATGCTGCGCCAGTCCGACGGCACGCGGAAGCGCACGAGCCCCACCTCGCGCAGCGGATTGACGACGATCACGCGCCCCCCGCGGCGGCGCAGCGCGACGAGCTGCGTGATCAGGCGCGGGTGGTTCGAGGCGGGGTTCGCCCCGACCACGAGCGCCAAGTCGCTCGCGTCGAGGTCCTCGAGCGTCACGGTCGCGGTCCCGGTGCCGATGGCCGCGGCGAGCGCGACGCTCGAGGCCTGGTGGCAGTAGTAGGAACAGTTGTTGACGTTGTTCGTCCCGTACGCGCGCGCCAGACACTGGAGCAGGAACCCGGCCTCGTTGCTGCTGCGGCCCGACGCGTAGAAGAACGTGCGCTCGGGCGTGGTGGCGCGCAGCGCCGCGGCGGCGATCGCCAGCGCCTCGTCCCACGACACGCGGCGGAAGCCCCGCTCGCCCGCGCGCCAGCAGATCGGGAAGCCGAGGCGGCCGAGCGCCTCGAGCCGGCGCGAGCCCATCCGCTCGAGCGCACCGAGGTCGTGCTCGCGCAGCAGCGCCTCGTCGATCGGCGGCTGCATGTCGGCCGCCTGCGCCTGGATCGACTTCTTGCAGACCTCGGGAAAGCTGCCGCGCTCGTTCACCATGCCGCCGCGCTGCCCGCCCATGCCGAGCGCGCAGGTCTTGCACGCGTTGCGCGCCCGCAGCCGGCGCGCGAGCGGGACGAGGCCGCCCGCCTCGCGGGCCTTGCGAAGCGAGTAGCCGACCGCGGCGGGGCCACCGCCCGAGCGGCGCGGGCGCATGCCGGCAGTATGCCGCGCGCCGGGCCCGCGCCGCCAGCGCAGGCCTTTGCACGCGGGCCCGGCTTCGTCTATTCCAGGCGACCGGTGGCGGGGTGGAACGGGAGGCTCGGGGCCCGGCTCGGGCTCGTGCTGTCCGGCGGCGGGGCGCGCGGCGCGTTCCAGGTGGGCGTCTACGAGCGTCTGCTCAAGGACCCGCGGTTCGCGCGCGGGCCGGCGGTGCTCTCGGGCACGTCGGCAGGCGCCATCAACGCGGCGCTGATCGCCGCCGGCCGCTCGCCCGAGGAGATGTGGCGCTTCTGGCAGCGGCTCGCGCACGATCCCCCGGCGGTCGCGAACGCGACGTTCTTCGAGAGCCTCGTGCGCGAGCTCCTGCGCCTCGGCGTCGCCGAGCTCGGCTGGTGGCGGGTACGCGAGCGGCTCGCGGCGTTCTTGCGCCACGCCCGCCGACACCTCGCCCCCCGCCTCGGCAGCCTGGTGGCGATGTGGGCGGAGTACCTCGCCACCGTGCGCTTCGACCTCGCGAGCCACCTCCTCGAGCGCATCGGCGAGGCGCACCTCGCCGACACGGCCGGGCTGCGCGCCCGCCTCGTCGAGGCGTTCGGCGGCGAGCACGTCCCCAGCCGCGGCCGCGCGCTCGCCGTCAACGCCGTCGACGCGCACACGGGGCAGGTCGTGCGCTACGTCACCGGCGGCGCCGGGGTCGTGAAGGACCTCTCGCGGCAGCCCGACTACGTGCTGGTCGACGCGATCACCGTCGACATGGTGCTCGCCAGCGCGAGCATCCCGCTGCTCTTTCCCGCCGTGCCGATCGGCGGGCGGCTCCTGTGGGACGGGGGGCTGCTCGTGAACACGCCGCTCGCGCCGGTGGTGGACCTCGGCGCCGACGAGATCGTCACGATTCTGGTGACCGCCCGGCCGCGCGCGCGCGGCGACGAGCCCTTCGCCAACTTGGGCGAGGCCATCGAGCGGACGGTCGACGGCTTCCTCGAGAACGCCTACAACGTCGACCGCAAGCTGCTGCTGGCGCGCAACCGGCTCGCGCCCCTCGATCCGCACTACCGGGCGGTCACGCTGTTCGAGGCCGTCCGTCCCGGCGACGAGCGCTGCTTCCGGGCCGGCTCCTACGTGTACTTCGCCCCCGCGGTGCTCGCCGAGATGCGCGCCGCCGGCCGGCGCGCCGCGGCCGCGTGGCTCGCCGAGGGGCCGCGCATCGACCACCTCGAGCCCGTGCCGCCCGCGCGCACGATCGTCCAGATCCCCTTGCCGCCGCGCGAGCGCGACGCGCTTCACCCGGCGTGACCCGCTACCGCCCGACGACGCGGAACAGCGCGTAGTCCGGCGTGCGGCGCATCTCGGCGAAGCGCGGATCGGCGGCGAGCGCGGCCACGTGCGCGGTCGGCACGATCACCGGCGTGCCCGCGGGCAGGCGCGCGAGCGCGGCGCGGTCGTCGACCCAGCGCACGTCGCGATCGAGATAGAAGTAGAAGCGGGCGCGCCCCTGCTCGGCCTGGGAGCGCAGCCCGACGACCGGCGCGCCGGGCGGCCCCAGGTCCGGCTCGAGGGCGGTGACGCCGAGGCGCGTGTCGAGCGGATGGAGGGGCCGCGGCCAGACGAGCACGACCGCCCAGGCGAGCGCCGCCGCAGCGCCGACGCCGATCGCGACCCGGCGCGGCGACGGCAGCCAGGGTTCCAGGCCGAGCGCCGTCCACAGCGCGAGCGCCGGCAGCACGAGCATGAGGAAGCGCGGCGAGTGCTTGGCGCCCGTGAGGAGGAAACCGTAGCCGGCGAGCGTCCATACGACGAGCAAGCGAATCGCGTCGCCGCGCAGCCGCCGGGCCCGCCACGCCCCGACCGCCGCCAGCGGCAGCCAGGGCAGCATCGTCTCGCCGGCGGCGCGGACGTAGACGCGCCACGGCGGCCGCCCGCCGAGCTTCTCGGTCACGTCGCCGAGGTACCCGCGCAGGAACGCCCCGTCCCAGCGCCAGACGGCCCACAGGTGCCAGGGCAGCGCGACGGCGAGGAAGGCCGCGGCGGCCGCGATCATCGCGCGGAGCGGGGGCCGGCGCGGCGGCGGCGTCGCCGCCCAGAAGCCCGCGAGCACGGCCGGCGCCCCGAGCGCGAGCGCCCCCTTGGCGAGGAAGGCCGCGCCGAGCCACGCACCTGCGCGCCACAGCCCGTGCCCGCCGCGCTCCCAGGCGTCGAGCGCGGCCGCGAAGCCGAGCAGCGCGGCGAGCACGAACGGCGGATCGAGGAGCAGCGTGCTCCCGAAGCGGACGAAGCCCGGGGTGAGCGCCAGCACCGCCCCCGCGACGAGTCCCGCGCGCTCGCCGGCGAGCCGGGCGCCGAGCCGCCGGAGCACGAGGCACGCGAGCACGGCGGCCGCCACGCCCGGCAGCCGCGCGCTCCACGTCGAGACGCCGAAGGCGGCGAACGACAGCGCCGCCATCCACACCACCAGCGGCGGCTTGTCGAAGAACGGCAGGCCGCCGAGCCGCAGCGTCCCCCAGTCGCCCGTTCGCACGACGGCCTTGGCGAGCGCGGCGTAGATCACCGGGTCGCCGATGAGATCACCCTCGCCGAGCCGGCCGCCGAGGGTCGCGGCCGCCAGCAGCGCGAGCGCGAGCCCCGCGGCGAGCGAGCGCCCGCGCCGGCCGTCGACCATCGGGATCGCAAGTAGCGGCGCGCCGCCCGCGCGGTCAAGCCGGCGCGGCTTGCGAGGGCCGCACCTCGCCCGCTAGCTTCGGCGCATGCGGCGTCACCTCGTGCGGCCGGGCACGCACGTGCGTCTCACCGACTTCGATCCCGCCGACACCGGACGCCACGCCGACGAGGCCGCGGCGCGCACCAAGCTCGGCCGCGACATCGAGCGCCTCACGCGCCTCCAAGACGTGCTCTACGCCGACCGACGCTGGTCGGTGCTCGTCGTCCTCCAAGGAATGGACACCGCCGGGAAGGACGGCACCGTGAAGCACGTCATGTCGGGCGTCAACCCGAGCGGCTGCGAGGTGATCCCCTTCAAGACACCGACCGAGGAGGAAGCCGCGCACGACTTCCTCTGGCGCGTCCACCGCCACACGCCCCGGCGCGGGCACATCACGATCTTCAACCGCTCGCACTACGAGGACGTGCTCTTCCCGCGCGTGCACCGCACGGTGCCGCACGCGACGCTCAAGGCCCGTTACGGGCGGATCAACGACTTCGAGCGCCTGCTCGTCGAGAGCGGCACGGTGCTCCTCAAGTTCTTCCTCCACATCAGCAAGCGGGAGCAGGGCGCGCGGCTGCGCGAGCGGCTCGCCGACCCGAACAAGGCCTGGAAGTTCTCCGAGGCCGACGTGCGAGAGCGGAGGCTCTGGCGCGCGTACCAGCGCGCCTACGAGCACCTGCTCACCCGCTGCGGGACGGCCCATGCCCCCTGGCACGTGATCCCGGCCGACCGGAAGTGGTACCGCAACCTCGCCGTGGCGGAGGTGATCGTCGACGCCCTCGAGTCCCTCGATCTGCGCTACCCGCCGCCGGCGCTCTCCGCCGCCCGGCGCGCCCGGCTGCGCCTCTGAGGCGCCGCGCCGGCTACGACCCGGCCGCGGCGCGCCGAGGCGCCAGCGCCTGCAGCTCCGGCCGCACCGTGCGCGCGAACAGGCGCAGGCTCCGCTCCGCCTCGGCGATCGGCATCCCGGCGTAGCTGAAGACCCCGACGAAGGTCTCGCTCTCGAGCCGGGTGCGCGCGTCGAGGATGCGCTCGAGACACTGCGCGGGCGTGCCCCAGATCTGGAGCCCCAGGAAGAACTCGGTGGCGGCGTCGGTCCCCTCGGCGAGGATCTCGGCCATGCGGCCGTAGTACTCGTAGCCCCGGGTGTGCGCGAGGTGCGCGCCGGCGAGCTCGTAGTGCCGCAGCACGGACTGCCAGTAGCCCCCGATCCAGCGCACCGCCATCTCCCGCGCCCGGCCCGCGTCCTCGTCGCAGAACACCCAGCCCGCGCACACCGTGGCCGGCGGCTCGGCGCGGTTCACCTCCCGGTAGAGGGCCCGGTACTCGGCCAGCTCGGCGGTCACGACGTCCCACGGCTTCTGCGGAATCACGAGGATGCCGACGCCGAGCTCGGCCATGATGCGCATCGACTCGGGCGACACGGCCGCGGCGTAGGTGCGGCCGCGGAAGCTCTTGCCGGGGGCGGGGCGGATCGGCGCGCGCGGCTGGCGCACGAGCGGGCCCGCGGCCTCGCACGCCCCGTCCTCGAGGCCGCGCAGCAGCATCGTCGCCCCTTCGACGAAGCGCGCGCGCGACTCCTCCATCGGCACGCGGAACCCCTCGAACTCGACCCGGCCGAGGCCGCGGCCGATGCCGAGGATCACCCGCCCGCCGCTGAGCGCGTCGAGCATCGCCACCTGCTCGGCCACGCGCAGCGGATCGTGCCAGGGGAGCACGACCACCATCGAGCCGAGCGCGAGCCGCGGCGAGCGCCCCGCCATGTAGCTCAGGAACTGGAGCACGTCGGGGCACATCGTGTAGTCGGTGAAGTGGTGCTCGACGCCCCAGATCGAGTCGAAGCCGAGCGGGTCGGCCAGATCGGCGAGGCGCAGCTCGTCGGCGTAGACCTCGTGGTCGGGCCGGGCGTCGAAGGGGTTCTGGAAGATCACGGCCATGCCGACGTTCATGCGCAGACCCTCGCCGCGCGCGCGCACCCCAGCTCGTGCATCCCGCGGAAAAGCGCCGGCACGTCGAGCGGCGCGTCCCAGGGCTCGCCGCGCAGCTCGCGGTAGGCGCGCTCGACGTTGAAGAGCATGCGCTCGGGCTCGGTCCAGCCGGCGTAGGGGCCGAGCTCGATGCGGCGCGCGGCCTCGAGCGCGGAGCGCCCGGCGGCGAAGTGCCGCGCCGCCTCGGCGCGCACGTACTCGAGGTAGGCCTTCATTTCCCGCGGTCCTTCGAGCCCCGAGAGCGGGCCGTGCCCGGGCACGATCACGGCGGGATCGAGCGCCACGATCGCGTCGAGCGCGGCCAGCCAGGCGTCGTACGTGCCCTCCCAGCCGATCGGTGTGCAGCGACGAAAGAGGATGTCCCCCGTGAACACGACGCGGGCGCCGGGCAGGTGGACGATCACGTCGCCGGCGGTGTGCGCCGGGCCCACGTAGCGCAGCTCGACGGCCATGCCGTCGAGGTCGAGGTCGAGGCGGTCGTCGACGAGCGTCGTCGGGGGCCGCAGCTCGATGCCGGCGAAGTCCCATGCGGCCAGCCGCTCGCCGAGCGCGGCGAGCGCCGGGTCGGAGCCGTGCCGCGCGGCCTGGAGCGCCTGCATGACCGCCGGGCTCTCCGTGCCGAAGCTCGCCGCGCAGAGCCGGTGGCCGATCACCTCGGCCTCGGGGAAGAGCTGGTTGCCCCAGCAGTGGTCGCCGTTATGATGGGTGTTGACGACCCGCCGCACCGGCCCGCGCCAGACGCGCGCGTAGGTCTCGATCAGCGCGCGCGTGTGCGGCAGGTCCCAGAAGGTATCGACCACGAGCCCGCCACCGCGGCCGACGAGCCCCGAGTTGCTGCACCCGAGCCCGCGGTCCTCCTGCAGGCACGCCCAGACGTCCCGGCCGACCTCGACCAACTCCATCGCGCGTGGCGTAGCACCGGGGCAGCGCAATTGACAACCGCCGGCGGCGCCGGATACCCCACGCGCGATGGAGTTCGGCCTTTTCGTCCAGGCCCACGTCCCACGGCACGAAAGCGAGGCCGACCCCGAGGGCGCCGAGCACCGCCGCCTGCTGCGCGAGGTCGAGCTGGCGGAGGCGTGCGACCGCGCCGGGTTCAAGTACGTGTGGTCCGTCGAGCATCATTTTCTCGAGGAGTACTCCCACCTCTCGGCCTCCGAGGTCCTGCTCCCCTGGATCGCGGCGCGCACCACGCGCATCCACGTCGGCTCCGCGATCTGGAATCTCACGCCGCCGGTGAACCACCCCGCGCGCGTCGCCGAGCGGGTGGCGATGCTCGACCACCTGAGCGAGGGGCGCTTCGAGTTCGGCACCGGGCGGGGCTCCTCGTCGACCGAGTTCCAGGGCTTCGGCATCGCCGACGGGGAGACGACCAAGGCGATGTTCGACGAGGCGCTGCCCGAGATCCTGCGCATGTGGCGGGAGGCGCCCTATGCCCACGACGGCCGCTTCTTCGCGATGCCGCCGCGCACGGTGCTCCCGAAACCCCACACGAAGCCCCACCCGCCGCTCTGGATGGCGTGCGGCAGCCCGTCCACGTTCGAGAAGGCCGGCCGGCTCGGCGTGGGCGCCCTCTGCTTCGGCCTCGGCACCCCGGCCGACTTCGCGCCGCTCATCCGCACCTACAAGGAGGCGATCCGCCACGCGCAGCCGGTCGGCGCCTGGGTCAACGACAACGTCGCCTGCGTGACCCAGCTCGTGTGCCTGCCCGACCGCCGGCGCGCGCGCGAGGTCGCGCTCACGATGGGCAGCGGGTACCACACGAGCCTCGTGTTCCGCTACCTCGACACCTTCCCGCGCCCCGCCGGCGTGCCACGCTGGCCGCAGCGCATCCCCGAGCCGACGCCCGAGCAGCTCGAGGAGCGCATCGCGAGCGGCAACCGCATCGTCGGCGATCCCGACGAGTGCGCCCGCGCCGTGCAGCTCTACGCCGACGTCGGCTGCGACCAGCTCATCTTCGGCATCCTCGCCTCCACCCAGCCGCAGGCGGTGGCGCTCGAGTCGGTGGCGCTCTTCGGGCGCGAGGTGATCCCCCGCTTCGACCGCGACCGCGTGCACTCGACGGCGCGCATGCGCCTCGCCGCGGGCTGCTAGCGCCGTGCTGCTCGCGGGCCGGATCGGGATCGTATCGGGCGTCGGGCCCGGGATGGGCCGCGCGATCGCGTGCGCGTTCGCGCGCGAGGGGGCCGACGTGGTGCTCGCCGCGCGCTCGCCAGCGGCGCTCGAGGAGGCGGCGTCAGCCGTGCGCGCCGCGGGCCGCCGGGCGCTCACCGTGCCGACCGACGTGGCGCGCGCGGAGGACTGCCGCCGGCTCGCCGCCGCCGCGATGGCGGAGCTCGGCCGCATCGACGTGCTCGTGAACAACGCCTTCCGCAGCGCGCCCTACGACCCGGTCGAGAGCGCGACCATGGACGACTGGCGGGCGATCTTCGACGTCAACGTCTTCGGCTCGGTCCAGCTCTCGCAGGCGGTGATCCCGCACATGAAGGCGGCCGGCGGCGGCGCGATCGTGATGATCGGCTCGATGTCGATGCGGGTGATCGAGCCGCGCTTCGGGGGCTACGCCGCCTCCAAGGGGGCGCTCGTCGTGGCGGCGCAGACCATGGCGAAGGAGCTGGGGCCGGCCGGCATCCGGGTCAACACGGTGGTGCCGGGCTACATCTGGGGGCCGAACCTCGAGCGGTGGTTCGAGCAGCTCGCCGCCCGGCGAGGCACGACGCCCGAGGCCGTCTATGCCGAGGTCGCCGCGCGCACCGCGCTCGGGCGCATCCCGACCGCGGCCGACGTCGCCGAGGCGGTTGTGTTCTTCGCCTCCGACCTCTCCCGCGCGGTCACCGGTCAGACCCTCGACGTGAACGCCGGGCACCACTTCGCCTGACGCGCCCCTCCGGGGTCTGCCTGTTTTTTCTGCGGCGTTGCCCGCGGGGTGAGCAGCCGCCGCGGGCCGGGCGCCGGGAAACCTCGATTCGGCGGGTGCAGAGCCGGTGGCACGCGGGTTGCGTTTTGCACGGTTCCGGGAGGAGGACCCATGGCTCAACAGACACAGAACGCGACCGTCAAGCCGACGCTCGGGCTCACCGGCGTCACCATGAACGCCATGGCGCTGATCGCGCCCGGCGCCTTTCTCTGGATCACCTACCAGCTCCAGGCGGCCGCGTCGGCCCCGGACGGCAGCTCGGTGGCCGCCGACATCTGGTCCGGGATCGGCTTCGCGCTCATCCTCGCCTTCCTCACCGCCTTCTCCTACGGGCAGCTCGCGCGGCTCTATCCCGAGGCGGGTTTCGGCAGCGCCTACTACTTCGCCGAGAAGGCGTTCCTCGACCGCGAGAACACGGCGCACCACCGCTGGGCCCGGCTCGCCAAGCTGGTGACCGGCTGGGCCGCGCACCTGTTCTACTGGGTGTACCCGGGCGTGATGGTCGCCTTCATGGCGACGCTGCTCGGCTACATCTACCAGCAGTTCACCGGCGCCACGCTCTCGACGACGACGCTCATCGTCATCGCGGTGCTCTTCGCGCTGCTCAACGGCTACATCGCGGTGCGCGGGATCACGGGCTCGACGATGACGTCGATCATCATCAACGTGGTCCAGCTCGTCACGCTGGTGGCCTTCAGCTGCCTCGCGATCTACTACCGCTGGACCAACCCCCAGCACGCGACCCAGTGGACGTTCAGCGGGGCCTGGGACGTGATCCGCCCACACACGCTCTCGGGCGTGATGATCCAGTCGACGATCGCGATCCTGATCCTCGTCGGCTTCGAGAGCTGCACGGCGTTCGCGGCCGAGACCATCAATCCCCGCCGTGACATTCCTCGCGCGGTGGTCCTCTCGCTCGTCGTCCAGGGGCTGTTTGCCTACCTCTTCGAGTACTTCGCGGCCAACTACATGGTGGCCGAGACGCTCACCGGCACCGACGCGAACAACGCCGCGGTGACCGGCATGGCGGCGGCGGCGGCCTCGAGCGCACCCCTGGGGGACATGGCGATCCTCGTCGGCAACACGCTGCTCGGCGGCATCGGTTTCGGCCTCATGATCACGATCGCGGTGACCGTGGCGCTCGCGATCCTCGGCACCACGCTCTCCTGCCTCAACACGGCGGTGCGGGTGAGCTACGCCATGGCGCAGGACGCCGAGATGCCCGAGCTGCTCGGCGCCATGCACGGCCGCTACGCGACCCCGCACCGGGCGATCTGGGTGCTGGTCGGCGTGTCGTGCGTGATCGCGGCGATCGGCGTGCAGTCGGTCGTGGGGCTCACGGGCATCACGCTGGCGTCGAACTTCGGCACGTTCGTCCTCTACGCGCTCACCTGCCTCTGGACGATCATCGCCTTCGGCGAGCGGCACGACCGGCACGTGGTCAAGCACTACCTGGTGCCGATCCTGGGACTCCTCGCCAACGTGGCCATGCTGATCTCGATCCTCTACCTCTACATCATCGGCAACGCGGACTCGGTTCACGAGGCGTACATCTGCTTCGCGATCGCCGGAGCGTGGGCGGTGGTGAGCGCGCTCTACGTCGCGGTGAGCAGCAAGCGGTCGGGACGGGCGATCATGGCGGCGCCGCGCCAGGTCGCGTAGGCGAGGAAGGAGGCCGGGAGAGGGACGGCGCCGGGCGCCCGCGGGCGACCGGCGCCGTCGTCGTCGGATGGCCGAGATCGACTTCTACCAGCTCACGGACGTCGGCTGCGTCCGCACGAACAACGAGGACGCGGTCGGCTACTGGCCGTTCGAGGACGGCCTCGTGTTCGCGGTGGCCGACGGGCTGGGCGGCGCGGCGGCCGGCGAGGAGGCGAGCGCGCTCGCGCTCGAGGTGCTCGGCCGCGAGATGGAGCGCGCGCCGGGGGGCTCCGCGCTGCCGAAGTCGCTCAAGCGGGCCGTCCAGGAGGCGAATCTCGCCATCTACCAGAAGGGCATCACGGTCCCCGAGCTGCGCGGCATGGCCACGACGATCACGGCGAGCGCGGTCGTCGGCAGCAACCTGGTCGCCGCCCACGTCGGCGACTGCCGCCTCTTCCTGCTGCGCGATGGCACGCTCACGCAGCTCACCAAGGACCACACCTGGGTGGCCGAGCAGGTGGCCTACGGCATCCTGAGCCCCGAGGAGGCCCGGACCCACCCCCGGCGCAACCTCGTCACGCGCTGCCTCGGCCGCGAGCTGATCGTCGGCGTCGACCTGCTGCGCATGGACCTGCGGCCCGGCGACGTGCTCGTCCAGTGCAGCGACGGCGTGCACGGGCCCGTGCCCGAGGCCGAGATCACCGAGCTCGTGCGCGCCCACCCGCCCGAGGCCGCCTGCCACGCCCTCATCCGCCGGGGTCGCGAGGAAGGGGGCGAGGACAACTTGAGCGTGCAGGTCGCGGCGGTGCTGCAGTGCCCCGAGGCGGCCCCCCGCTCGCGCTGGCGGCTCTGGCGCTAGGCGCGCTTGCGGGCGCCGAGACCGCCGGCTAAGGTCCGCGCCGCATGGGCGAGCCCGCCCCCGGCGACACCGTCGACCAGTACGAGCTCGCCGACATCATCGCGCGCAGCGGGATGGCCACCATCTTCCGCGCCCGCGACCGCGAGAACGGCCACATGGTCGCGCTCAAGGTCCCGCACCTCGCCTACGCGAGCGACCTGGTGTTCCACGAGCGCTTCAAGCGCGAGGAGGAGATCGGCCAGCGCCTCGACCACCCGGCGGTGATCAAGGTCCTGCGCCCGAAGCAGAAGACCCGCCTCTATCTCGCGATGGAGCTGGTCGAGGGGGAGCTCTTGCGCGAGCGGCTCCAGCGCGAGAAGCGGCTGCCGGTCGCCACCGCGGTCGCGCTCGCGCTCGAGATCGCCGACGCGCTCGTCTACCTCCACGAGCACGGCGTCGTGCACCGCGATCTCAAGCCCGAGAACGTCATGGTGCTACCCGACGGCAGAGTGAAGCTCATGGACTTCGGCATCGCGCTGGACACCACGCTGCGCAAGATGACGTGGGCGGGGCTCTCGCAGACGGTCGGGACGCCCGACTACATGGCGCCCGAGCAGATCAAGGGGAAGCGCGGCGACGCACGCACCGACGTCTACGCCCTCGGCGTGATCCTCTACGAGATGCTCACCGGCGAGGTGCCGTTCCCCGCCGACAACGTCTACGCAGCGATGCGGGCGAAGCTCCAGGACGACCCGCCGCCGCCGCGGCGGCGGCGCCCGGAGATCTCCTCCGCCCTCGAGGAGATCGTGCTGTATGCGCTCGAGCGCGACCCGGCCGATCGCCCCGAGAGCGCGTTCGCGCTCCGCGAGATGCTCGCCCATCCAGAGAGCGTGGTGGTGACCGGCCGCGCCGGGCGGCGGCGCGCGCAGCCGCGCCTACCCGCCGGCGTGCGCGCCGCGCTCGCGATCGTGGGCGGGCTCGCCGCCTACGGGCTCCTGCTCTGGGGGCTCTCGCGGGCCGGGCGCTGAGCGGCGTCGCGGGGCCGCACGCGCAGCCGCTTCCAGCGCGCGAGCAGCACCTTGCCCGGCGGAAAGCCCCGCGGCTTGCTCACGTCCGCCACGCGGCAGACGTGCACCTCCACCCGCGTCGCCCGGCGCGCCTTCGAGTACCAGGCCGCCAGCTCCGCGGCGCCCACCAGCACCGGCCGCGGCAGCTCCTCGAGCCCGTCGGGGTTGCGCACGACCACGTGGCTCCCGGGAACGCCGCCGGCGACGTGCAGCCAGAAGTCACGCGGCGCGGCGACCTCGAAGGTGAGCACGTCGTTCTCCGTGTCCCCCTTGCCGACGAGGATCTCGAAGCCTTCGATCCCCACCGTGCGATACGGGCGGCCCTTGCTCCCCACGCGCCGTTCCTAGGCGGCCCGCCGCCGGAGCGCAAACCCGCGGCCGCCGCGCTCCCCTTGACTCGATACGAGCAATCACTCAGAGAGTCAGCACGTGCAGTATCGAGTGGAGCAGCTCGCCGCGGCCGCGCACGTGCGGGTGGACACGATCCGCTTCTATCAGGCGAAGGGCCTGCTCCCGCGGCCCCGGCGCGTCGGCCGCCATGCGGTCTACACCGACGGGCACTTGAACCGCCTCCGCCGCATCCGCCGCCTCCAGCGCGAGGGCTTTTCGCTCACCGTGATCCGCCGCCTGCTCGGTCCGCGCACGCGCGGCACCGGCGCCGCCCTGCTGCGCGCGCTCGCCGAGGAGCGCGGCGAGCGCACGCTCGGCCGCAGCGACCTCGCGGTCGAAGCGGGCGTTCCCGAGTCCCTCATCGCGGCGGTCGAGGACGCAGGCATCGTGGAGCCGCTGCGCGTCGGCGCGCGGCCCCGCTACGGCGCGCTCGACGTCGAGATGGCGCGCGCCGCGCTCGCGATCCTCAACGAGGGTCTGCCGCTGCCGTCCCTGCTCGCGCTCGCCATCCGCCACGCCGAGAACGTGCGCGACGTCACCGACGAGGCGATCGCGCTCTTCGACCGCCACGTGCGCCGCGACCGCGCCGGCGCGGAACGCGACCCCGCCGAGGTGGTGGCCGCGTTCCGCCGTCTCCTGCCGGCGGTGACGGCGCTGGTCGCACACCACTTTCAGCGCACGCTCGTCGCCCGGGCGATCGCGCGGCTCGAGCGCGCGGGCGACGCCGCCGGGCTCAGGCACGCGCTGGCAGCCGCCGACGCGGGACGGCTGTAGATCGCGTGGCGCTAGCGCTGCCGGGTCCGGCGGAGAAGGCGGCGGTCGTGCGCGCCATGTTCGACCGCATCGCCCCCCGCTACGACCGGCTGAACGCGGTGCTCACCTGCCGCCTCGACCGGCGCTGGCGACGCGCGGCGCTCGCCGCCGCGGCGCTCGCCCCCGGCGACCGCGCGCTCGACGTCGCCTGCGGCACCGGCGACCTCGCGGCGCTGGCCGCCGCCACGGGGGCCCGTGCGGTGGGCGTCGACTTCGCCCCGGCGATGCTCGCCGCCGCCCGCCGCCGGCGGCCCGGGGCGATGCTCGTGCGCGCCGACGCGGGCGCGCTGCCCTTTCGGACCGGCTCGGCCGACGTCGTGCTCTGCGGCTTCGCGCTGCGCAACTTCGTCGCGATCGAGCCCGTGCTCGCCGAGGCCGCGCGCGTGCTCCGGCCCGGCGGGCGGCTCGTTCTGCTCGAGGTGGCCACGCCGCGCGGCCGCCTCGCGCGCGCCGCGCACCGGCTCTACTTCGAGCGCATCGTGCCGCTGCTCGGCGCGCTGCTCGCCGACCGCGCCGCGTACGCGTACCTCCCCCGCTCCGTCGCCTACCTCCCCGACACACGGGCGCTGCTCGCCATGATGGCCACCGCCGGGTTCGCCGGCGTGTGCGCTCGACCGCTCACGACGCAGGCGGCGCAGCTCTTCACCGGGCGGCGCGCGGCATGAGCCGGGCGGCCCCCGCGCTCGCCCCGCTGCCCGAGGCGACGCTCGTCACGCGCACGCGTCCCCTCCCCCACGACGTGGACCCGCTCGCGCTGCTGCGCGCGGTGCCCGACGAGCGCCGCTTCTTCTGGGAACGCGCCGACGCGGGCGAGGCGGTCGCGGGCGTGGGCGCCGCGCTCGCGCTGCGCGGCGCGGGCGCCGGCCGCTTCGCGGCCGCGGCCGCGGCGGCGCGCCGGCTCCCCGCCGATACGTTGCTCGTCGGCGGCTTCGCCTTCGACGCCGCGCACGCGGCCGTGGGGCCGTGGCGCGGCTTCGCCTCCGCCGAGTGGTCGGCGCCCCGGCTCGCCGTCGTGCGCCGCCGCGGCCGCGCGCGGCTGGTCGCGGCCGCGCTCCACGTCCCCGGCGATCCCGCTCCGCGGCTCGACGACGAGATCGAGCGCGGGCTTGCCGCGCTCGACCGCAGCGCTCCCGTCCGGCCGCCGGCGGCGGCGCCGGCGCGCTACCGCGTCACCGGCTGCGGGAGCGCTCGGCGGTGGCGCGAGGCGGTGGAGGCCACCCGCGCCGACGTCGCGGCGGGACGGATCGAGAAGCTCGTGCTCGCGCGCGCGTGCGCCGTCGAGGCGAATGCGCCCTTCGACGCGCTCGCGATCGTGGCCGCGCTCCGCCGCGCCCACCCGGGCTCGACCGTGTTCGCGGTGGGACGCGGGCCGGCCACGTTCGTGGGCGCGACGCCCGAGCGGCTCGCCCAGGTCCGCGACGATCGCCTCGCCACCGCCGCCCTCGCGGGCACGGCCGCGCGCGGCACGACACGCGCCGCCGACCGCGCGCTCGCTCGTGCCCTCGCGGCGAGCGTCAAGGAGCGGCACGAGCACGCGCTCGTGGTCGGGGACGTGCTCCGCCGGCTGACGCCGCTCTGCCGCGCGCTCGCCGCCGCGCCCGCGCCCCGGGTGACCCACGCGGCCAGCGTGCAGCACCTCTGCACGCCGATCGAGGGCCGTCTCCGGCCCGGCGTCGGGCTCCTCGACGTGGTCGCGGCGCTGCACCCGACGCCTGCGGTCTGCGGGACGCCGCGCGCGGCGGCGCTGGCGGCGCTCCCCGGCCGCGAGGACGTGGCGCGCGGCTGGTACGCCGGAGGGGTCGGGTGGGCCGGCGGCGGGGGCGGCGAGGTTGCGGTCGCGCTGCGCACGGCGCTCGTCGAGGGCCGCCGCGCGCTCCTCCATGCCGGCGCGGGGATCGTCGCGGGCTCGCAGTGGGAGGCCGAGCTCGAGGAGACGCGCCTCAAGATGCGCCCGCTGCTGTCCGCCCTGCTCGAGCCGTGACGCCGCCGCGCCGCACCGACGTGCTCGCCTTCGTCGACGAGCTGGTCCGAGCGGGCGTGCGCCACGCCTGCGTCATGCCGGGAAGCCGCTCGACGCCGCTCGCCCTCGCGCTCGCCCGCCATCCGGGGCTGCGCACGTGGTCGCACGTCGACGAGCGCTCGGGGAGCCATTTCGCGCTCGGTCTCGCGAAGGCGACGCGCCGCCCGGTGGTGGTCGCATGCACGTCGGGAACGGCGGCCGCCAACCTCTTCCCCGCCGTGGTCGAGGCCTTCCACGCCCAGACGCCGCTCGTCCTGCTCACCGCCGACCGGCCGCCCGAGCTGCGCGACTGCGCCGCCGGCCAGACCATCGATCAGCTCCGCCTCTTCGGCACCCACGTCCGCTGGTTCGTCGAGCTGGACGCCGCGGAGGCGCCCGGCGCCGCCCGCCACGCGCGCACGCTCGCCTGTCGCGCCGCGGCCGCGGCGGTCGGCCCGCCGGCGGGCCCGGTGCACGTCAACTGTCCCTTCCGCGAGCCGTTCGCCACCGGAGCGGCCGCCGACGACCCGTCCGGCGCGGTGCGAGTCGGCGGCGCGCCCTGGACGCGGGTCGACGCCGGCGTCCTCGCGCCGTCGCCCGGGGCGCTGGCCGACGCCGCGGCCGCGCTCGTCCGCGCGCGGCAACCACTGATCGTCTGTGGGCCGCTCGACGACCCCGATCCCGAGCTGCCCGCGGCCGTCGCCGCGCTGGCGGCGGCGCTCGGCGCCCCGGTCGTCGCGGAGCCCGCCTCGAACCTCCGCCGGCCGGCGCTCGCGGAACATCTGGTCGACGCCCACGACGCGCTGCTGCGCGCCGACGCCTTCGCCGACGCGCACGGCCCCGACGCCCTCGTCCGGCTGGGCGCGCCCCCGACGTCGAAAGCGCTCGCCGTCCGGCTGGCCGGCTGGGCATCGGCCGCGCACGTGGTGATCGACGGCACGGGGACGTGGCCCGACCCCACGGGCGCCGCCTCGCACCTGCTGCGCAGCCGTCCGGCCGCCGCCGCGGCCGCGCTCGCCGCCGCGCTCGGGCCTCCCCACTCCCGCGACGGCTGGGCCGCGCGCTGGCGGCGCGCGGGCGAGGCGGCTCGCCGCGCGCTCACGCAAGCGCTCGCGGAGGAGCGAGCGCCGTTCGAGGCGCACGCCGTGCACGCCCTCGCGTCCACGCTGCCCGCCGGCGCCGCGCTCTACGTCGGCAACAGCCTCGCGGTGCGCGCCCTCGACGCATTCTGGCCGGCCGCCGCTCCGCCGCTGCGCGTGCTCACGAACCGCGGCGCGAGCGGCATCGACGGGTTCGTCTCGAGCGTGCTCGGCGCGGCCGCCGGCGCCTCGGGGCCGGTCGTCGGGCTCTGCGGCGACCTCGCCTTCTATCACGACTTGAACGGGCTCCTCGCCGCGCGCCGCCACCGGCTGCGGGCCGTGCTCGTCGTGCTCGACAACGACGGCGGGGGCATCTTCGATTTCCTGCCCACGGCCGGCTGCGACCCGCGCTGGGAGGAGCTGTTCGTGACGCCGCATGGGCTCGACTTCCGCCCCGCCGTCGAGATGTACGGCGCCGCCTTCGTGCGGGTAGCCGAGCCCGACGCGCTCGCGCCGGCGCTTGCGGACGCGCTCGCCGCGGCGGGCACGACCGTCGTCGCGCTCGACGTCGCGCGGCAGACGAGCGTCGCCGCGCACGCGCGCGCGTGGGCGGCCGCGCGCGCGGCGCTCGGAGCACGCGCATGAGGCTCCATGCCGCGGTGCGCGGCGCGGGGCCGCCGCTCGTCGTGCTGCACGGCTTCACCGGCAGCGGCGCCGACTGGACGCTCCCCTTCCCCGGCCGCCGCGTGATCGCCGTCGACCTCCCGGGCCACGGCCGCTCGCCGTTGCCGCCGCTCGACATGCGCCTGCCCGACGTCGCCGACGCCTTGGCGGCCCTGCTCGACCGTCTCGGCATCGCGCGCGCGGACTGGCTCGGCTACTCGCTCGGCGGCCGCGCGGCGCTCCACGTGGCGGTGCGCCACCCCGGTCGCGTCGGCCGGCTCGTCCTCGAGAGCTGCTCGCCCGGCATGGCCGACGCGACCGCGCGCGCGGCGCGCGCCGCCGCCGACGCCGCGCTCGCCGAGGCGATCGAGCGCGACGGCGTCGGCGCGTTCGTCGACCGCTGGCTCGCGCAGCCGCTGTTCGCGAGCCGGGCGCGGCTCGCCCCGGCGGTGCGTGCGCAGGTCCGTGCGGCGCGCCTCGGCAACACGGCCGCCGGGCTCGCCGCCGCGCTGCGCGCGCTCGGTCCGGGCGTCCAGGCGCCGCTCTGGGACGACCTTCCGCGGATCGCCGCGCCGACGTTGCTCCTCGCCGGCGCCGACGACGCCGCCTACCGCGCCCACGCCGACGCGATGGCCGCCCGCCTGCCGCGGGCCACGGTCGTCATCATCCCCGACGCCGGGCACACGACGCACCTCGAGAATCCGGCCGCGTTCGCGGCGGCCGTCGCAACCTTTTTCGAAAGGAGAGCCGACATGGAGATCACCTGGCGCGCCGCGCGCGCCTACAGCGACATCCGCTACGAGCTGGGCGAAGGACAGGCCCACGGCGTCGCGAAGATCACGATCGACCGCCCCGAGGTGCGCAACGCGTTTCGCCCCGAGACGCTCAGCGAGCTGGCGGACGCGTTCGCCGCCGCGCGCGACGATCCCGCCGTGGGCGTCGTCGTGCTCACCGGCGCGGGAAACGAGGCGTTCTGCTCCGGCGGCGACCAGCGCATCCGCGGCAGCGCGGGCTACGTCGATCGGGCGGGCGTCCCGCGCTTGAACGTGCTCGACCTCCAGCGGCAGATCCGCGCGCTGCCGAAGCCGGTCGTGGCGATGGTCGCCGGCTACGCCGTCGGCGGCGGGCACGTGCTGCACGTCGTCTGCGACCTGACGATCGCCGCGGACAACGCGGTCTTCGGCCAGACCGGGCCGCGCGTGGGCAGCTTCGACGGCGGCTACGGCGCTGGCTATCTCGCGCGCATCGTCGGGCAGAAGAAGGCGCGCGAGATCTGGTTCCTCTGCCGGCGCTACTCGGCGACCGAGGCGCTCGACATGGGCCTCGTCAACGCCGTCGTGCCGCTCGCCGACCTCGAAGCCGAGACCGTGCGCTGGTGCCGGGAGATGCTCACGCTGAGCCCGCTCGCGCTGCGGTGTCTCAAGGCGGCCTTCAACGCCGACACCGACGGGCTGGCCGGCCTCCAGGAGCTGGCCGGCAACGCCACGCTCCTCTACTACATGACCGAGGAGGCGAAGGAGGGGAAGCAGGCGTTTCTCGAGAAGCGCTCGCCCGACTTCGGGCAGTTCCCCCGGCTGCCGTGAGACGCTGGCTCCTCGCGCTCCGTCCGCGCACGCTTTCCGCCGCGGTGGCGCCGGTGCTCGTCGGCACCGCCGCGGCGGCCCGCGACGGCGCGTGGCATCCCGCGCTCGCCGCGGCGGCGCTCGCCACGGCCCTGCTCCTCCAGGTCGGCGCCAACCTGCTCAACGACCTGGGCGACTTCCGCCGCGGCGCGGACGGCCCCGGGCGTCTGGGACCGGTGCGCGTGGTCCAGGCGGGCCTCATCCCCGCGGCGCGGGTCGCCGCGGCCGGCGCCGGCTGCCTCGGCGCCGCAGCGCTCCTCGGCGTCGCGCTCGCCCCGCGCGGCGGCTGGCCGCTGGTCGCCGCCGGCGCGGCCGCGATCGCCGCCGCGGCGCTCTACACGCTCGGTCCCTGGCCGCTCGCCTACCACGGCCTCGGCGAGCCGAGCGTGCTGCTCTTCTTCGGGCCGGTGGCCGTCGGCGGCACGGAGCTCATCCAGGCGGGACGGATGAGCGCGGCCGGGCTCGCCGCGTCGCTGCCGGTGGGGCTGCTCGCCGCCGCCATCCTCGCCGTCAACAACGTGCGCGACGTCGACGGCGATCGGCGCGCGGGCAAGCGGACGCTCGCCGTGCGCCTCGGGCGGCGCGGGGGCCGAACGCTCTATACGCTCTGCGTGGCGCTCGCGTTCGCCGCGCCGGCGGCGCTGGTCGCCGGCGGGATCGCCCCGCCGGCGGCGCTGCTCGCGTGGGCGAGCGCCCCGCTCGCGCGCCGCCCGCTGCGCGCGGTGCTGCACGCGACCGACGGCCCGACGCTCAACGCGGCGCTCGCCGCCACCGCGCAGCTCCACCTCGTCTTCGGCGCGCTGCTCGCCGGAGGGCTCGCGTGGTGACCATCCGCCGCGTCGAGGCCGTCCCCTTCGCGATCCCGCTGCGCACGCCGCTCGCCACCGCGCGCGGGCCGATCACGACGCGCCGAGGGTTCGTCGTCCTCCTCCACGCCGACGGCGTCCTCGGCCTGGGGGAAGCGGCGCCGCATCCGGCCGCCCCTGAGGCGGCGCTCGCGGCGACCCGTGCGGCGCTGGCCGAGGCGGCGGGCTGGCTCGCCGGCGCCGACGTCTCCCGGCTCGACGCGCTGCTCGCGCGGGCGGCGGCGCTGCCCGTGACGGCCGCGTGCGCGCTCGACGTCGCGCTCCACGATCTGCTCGCGCGGGCGAGCGGGCGTGCGGTGTGCGAGCTGCTCGGCGGCCGCGTGCGCGCCACGGTGACGGCGAGCGCGCCCCCGGCGCAGCCGCCGCCCGAGGGCTACGCGTGCGCGAAGGTGAAGGTCGGCGCCGACGCCGACGCGGCCGTGGCGCAGGTCGCCGCCGCCCGCGCCGCGCTTCCGGGCGTCGCGTTGCGCGCCGACGCGAACGGCTGCTGGGACGCCGACGGCGCGGTGCGCGTCGCGCAGCGGCTGCGGCCCTTCGCGCTCGAGTGGATCGAGCAGCCGGTCGCGCCGGGCGACGTCGCCGGCATGGCGCGCGTGCGGCGGGAGAGCGGGGTCCCGGTGGCGGCCGACGAGGCGGTCACCGGGCCCGACGCGGTCGCCGCGCTCGCCGCGGCCGGCGCGGCGGACGCCGTCGTGCTCAAGCTCGTGCAGGTGGGCGGGCTCGCGCGCGCCCGGGCGGCCGCGCGCGCCGCCGCCGGCGCCGGGCTCGCCGTCGCCGTGACCACCGCCGTCGACACCGGCATCGGTACGGCGGCGGCGCTCCACCTCGCCGCGGCGCTGCCCGGGCCGCTGCGCGCCTGCGGCGTGGCGACGGGCGGGCTGCTGGCGGGCGACGTCGTGGCGCCGGCGATTCCGGACGGTCCGGTGATGGCGCCGCCGCCGGGCCCCGGCCTCGGCGTGGCGCTCGACGCGGCGGCGCTCGCGCGGTGGCGCACGCCATGATCGTTCCCGACTGGCTCGCGCGCCAGGCGGCCGCGCGCCCCGAGCACCCGGCGCTGGAGATCGACGGCGCGCGCGTGACCTTCCACGCCCTCGCGGCGGGCGTGGACCATCTGGCCCGGCGGCTTTGCGGCCGCGGCGCGCGTGTCGCCACGCTCCTGCCGAACGGCCTCGCGCTCGTCGAGCTGGTGCACGCCGTGCCGCGCGCGGGCGGCGCGCTCGTCCTCCTCGACCCGCGGCTCACGCCCGCGGAGGCGGCGCGCCAGGCGGCGCACGCCCGGGCCGATCTCGTCGTCGGCGACGGCGAGGCCGCGGCGGTCGCGCGCGCGGCCGGCGCGGCGCACCTGACACCCGCCGCGCTCGCGGACCTTCCCCCGGCGCCGCGCGGCCCGGAGCCCGTGCTCGACCTCGACGCGCCGCACACGATCGTCTTCACGTCGGGCACGAGCGGTGTGCCCAGGCCCGTCACGCTCACGGCCGCGAACCACTTTTGGAGTGCTGCGGGCAGCATGGCGCGACTCGGCGTCGAGCGTGACGACCGCTGGCTCGCGTGCCTGCCGCTCACGCACGTGGGCGGGCTCGCCGTGCTCTTGCGCAGCGCGATCGCGGGCACCACCGTCGTGCTTCACCGGCGCTTCGACGCCGCGGCGGTGGCGCGCGCGCTGGTCGAGGACCGCATCACGATGGTCTCGCTGGTGCCGACGATGCTCGCGCGCGTGCTCGACCGCCTCGACGGGCGCCCGCCCGCGCTGCGCTGCGTGCTCTTGGGCGGCGCGGGCGCGCCGCCCGCGCTGCTCGCGGCTGCGCGCGCCCGCGGGCTCCCCGTCGCGCCCACCTACGGCCTCACCGAGGCAGCCTCGCAGGTGGCGACGCTCGCTCCCGACGAGCCGGCGGACGAGCCCGGGGAGGTCGGGGCGCCGCTCTGGCCGACTGAGGTGCGGGTGGGTCCCGAGGGGGAGATTCTCGTCCGTGGCCCGACGCTGGCCGCGGGACACCTCGACCCCCACGGCTGGCTCCACACGGGCGACGCGGGCCGGCTCCTTCCCGGCGGCCGGCTCGTGGTCGTCGGCCGGCGCGACGACGTGATCGTCACCGGCGGGGAGAAGGTCGACCCGGCGGAGGTCGAGGCCGCGCTGCTGCAACATCCCGGGATCGCGGAGGCCGCCGTGGCGGGCGTGCCGGATCCGCAGTGGGGCCAGGCGGTGGCGGCGTGGGTCGTGCCGCGGGCGGGCGCGCGCCCGACGCTCGCCGAGCTGCGGGACGCCTGCCGCGCGCGGCTCGCGCCCTACAAGCTGCCGCAGCGGATCGCGCTCGTCGATGCGCTGCCGCGCACCGCGAGCGGCAAGGTGCGGCGAGCGGCGCTCCGGGAGGCGCGCGAAGGCCCGCTCAGCGGCGGCGACGCCCGAGCGGGCTGCGCGGCGACGACTCCTGGAAGTAGCTCCACGGGAACTCGGGCTCGATGATCGGCTGGTAGTCCGGCGGGGCCGGGAAGGGGGCGCTCACGAACTCGTAGACGCCGACGAGCGTGCGCACCACGATCATCCCGAGACCCTTGGCGAAGCCGAGCGGGATGCCCTCGGCCGGCCCCTCCGCCCGGCTCTCGGCCACCATGTTGCCCGGGACCTCGAGGAAGCTCGTGGTCATGGCGGCGAGCCCGCGGCCGAGCTTCCGCGGCGCGCTCTGCGCCCGCGCCGGCGCGGCGCCGAGCGCCACGACGAGGGACACGACGACGAGGAGCCGGATCGATGCCATGTCACCCAGGCTACCAGCGCCGTGCGGGGCCGAAAAGCCATCTCACGGACGCGGCCGGCCGCCGGGCCGGGCCCACGCGAGCGCCTCCTCGAGCCGGTCGTCGCCCCAGAAGAGCTCCTCGCCCACGACGAAGCTCGGCGCCCCGAAGATGCCGCGGGCCACGGCCGCGGCGGTCTGCGCGCGCAGCGCGTCCTTGAGCCGCGGCTCCTCCGCGCGCGCGAGCGTCGCACCCGCGTCGTGCCCGAGCGCCCCGACGATGTCCGCGATCACCGCCGCCTCGCCGATCTCGCGGTCCTCGGCGAAGCTCGCGTGGAACACCGCGCGCGTGAGCGCAGCGCACCAGCCCGCCTCGGCGGCGACGAGGGCCACCCGCGCGGCCGTGAGGCCGTTGCGCGGAAAGCGGCTCGGCCGCCGGAAGGGGAGCCCGTGGCGCGCGGCCCGCCGCTCGAGGTCGCGCCACATGTAGCGGCCCTTGGCCGGGTAGAGGTTGAACGGCGAGTCGCTCCAGCCCTGCTGGGCAAAGATCGGCCCGAGGAGGAAGGGTCGCCAGAGGACCGCCACGCCCGCCGCGCGTGCGGCCGTCTCGATCCGCATCGCGCTCAGATAGGAGTACGTGCTCGCGAACTCGTACCAGAACTCGACCGCCATCGCGCACCTCCGATCACGCCAGCCAGCGCACCCGGCCCCAGTGATAGCCCGCCGTCGCCAGCAGGCGCTCCTCGCCCCGAGGCCACACGGTGAGGCGGAGGTCCGTGTGGGCCGGATCCGCAGCCGGCTCGAGTCGCAGCCAGGCGAGCGGCGATGCCCCGGTCGCGCGCGCACCGGCGGCGGCGAGCGTCGCCGCCACGTCGGCACGCTCTTCCGCCGTCAGGTACTGCCACGTGATCGAGTGGACGACGACCGTCGCGCGGTCCTCGACGGGCTTGCGCAGGCGCTCCCGCAGCCAGCCGGGGATCTCGCCGCGGTCGATCGTCACCGGGAAGTCCCGCGCGACGGCGAGCGCGGCGCGCAGCGTCGTCAACCGGGTCGCCTGATCGGGCCAGACGTACGCGAGGAGCGTCAAGCGGCCCTCGTCGGTGGTCGGGTCGATCGGCTCGCGATCACACCCGCGACGGTCGGCGACCACGAGCCGCGTCGCGAGCGGCGGGCGGCCGGCGTCCCACAGGTCGAGAAAACGCACCGGCGACGCGGGCTCGCCGAAGCCCAACCCGTCGGCTTCGTACCAGTACCGGTCGAAGCGCAAATGCAGGCCCGCGCTCGCCCCAAGCTCGAGGATGCGCAGGGGGAGACCGGTGTCGCGGGCGACGACCAGGAACCCGCCGACGAGCGCGGCGCACCGGCCGACCTCGTTGGTCTGCGGCGGCCGGCCGAGCGCGTCACGCACCATGGGCGGCGGATCGGCGAGCAGCGCGCGTAGCGCGGGCCACGCGGCCTCGGCGTCGCCGTCGCCGCCGGTCGACGGGAAGTGGGCCGACAGCCCCGCTGCGCGGCCTGCCAGCACGAGCCGGTGCACGCCGCCGAGCAGCCGCAAGGGCAGCGCGGCTTCCACCGTCGTCATGCCATGCGCGGCGAGGAGCGTGGCGGTCGGACCACCGGCGGCGACGTCGTCGGCGAGGCGCTCCGAGAGCACGCCATAGAAGGGCGCCCCCATCTGCCGGCAGACCTTCGCCTGGACGCGGAGCGCATCGGCGAGCGGCATCGGGTGAGCTGGGTCGAGCGGCGTCACGTCGGTCAGTCTGCGGGCGGCGCGAGTTGACACAACCGGCCGGGCGGCCCTACACGGCCGCATGCGCTTCGGACTCAACATCGGCTACTCGGGCTCGCGGATGGCCCTCGACTGGGACTTGATCCTCGAGGCCGATCGCCTGGGCTTCCACTCGGTGTGGTCGGCGGAGGCCTACGGCTCCGACGCGGTCACGCCGCTCGCCTTCATCGCCGCCCGCACCGAGCGCGTTCACCTCGCCACCGGGATCATGCAGATGCCGGCCCGCACGCCGGCGATGACCGCGATGACCGCGATGACGCTCGACCAGCTCTCCGGCGGGCGCTTCATCCTCGGGCTCGGCGTCTCGGGGCCGCAGGTGGTCGAGGGCTGGCACGGGGTGCCGTACGGGAAGCCCCTCCTGCGCACGCGCGAGTACGTCGAGATCGTGCGCGCGATCTGGGCGCGCGAGCGGCCGGTCGAGCACCACGGCGTGCACTACCGCATCCCCTACGACGGCCCGGGAGCAACCGGGCTCGGCAAGCCGCTCAAGAGCATCCTGCACGGGCGGCCGCTGCCCATCTACGTCGCGGCCGTGGGCCCCAAGAGCGTCGCGCAGGCGGCCGAGATCGCCGACGGCTGGCTGCCGATCTTCTACTCGCCCGAGCGCGCGCCGCAGGTCTACCGCGAGCCGCTGGAAGCGGGATTCCGCACGGCGGGGAAGACCGCCGCCGACTTCGACATCGCGGTCTCGGTCATGGTCATCGTCGGTGACGACGTGAAGGCGTGCCTCGAGCTCGTCAAGCCCATGCTCGCGCTCTACATCGGGGGCATGGGCGCGCGCGAGAAGAACTTCTACAACGACCTCGCCTGCCGCTACGGCTTTGCCGCCGAGGCGAAGCGCATCCAGGACCTCTACCTGGCGGGCAAGAAGGCCGAGGCGACGGCGCTCGTCCCCGACGCGCTCGCCGACGAGGTGTCGCTGGTCGGCCCGAAGGAACGCATCCGCGACCGCCTCCAGCGCTGGCGCGCGTCGCCGGTGGGCACGCTCATCTGCGCCGCGCGGCAGGTCGAGGCGCTGCGGGTGTTGGCCGAAGCCGGCGGCTGACGCTGGGCGGTTGTCGGCCTCGGCGGCGCGTGGCAGAACACGGCCATGGCCGACCAACCGCAAATCGCGCTTTCCGAAACCGTCACGCCCGCGCAGTTCTTCGAGCAGATCCTCCCGCTCGGGTTCGCCGCGCAGGCGGGCGCCGAGGCCGCCGCAGCGCCGGACGCGACGCTGGCCTACCGCGTGACGGGGGAGGGCGGCGGCGACTGGACGGTGAAGATCTCCGCCGGCTCGATGACGGTCACACGCGGGCCCGGCGAGGCGCAGCTCGCGTTCACGCTCTCGGTCGCCGACTGGCGTGATGCCGTGCTCGGCCGCAACGGGGCGGCGCTCGCGCTGATCCTGCCGCAGGGACGGCAGGCGCGGCCCGATGCGGGCGCGCGCGCGCTCCAGCTCAAGGGCACGCTCGCGCAGGAGCTCGCGCGCGAGGGCGCGGAGCCCTTCCGCGTCGAGCTCTGCTTCAACGCCGCCGCCACGCCGCGCACCGTGATCCGCATGAAGCTCCAAGACTACCTCGACATGCAGACGGGCAAGCTCAATGGCCAGGAGGCCTTCATGACCGGCCGCCTGCGCGTCGAGGGCGATCTGCCGTTCCTGATGCAGATCGCGGCGCTGACCCAGGGCTAACTAGAAGGTCACCCGGAGAGCGCCACGATCCGTCGCTACCGCGGCAGCATCGGCGGGTCGTCCGGCGTGCGGGCGCGCAGCAGCGGGCCTCCCTGCCGCCACATCCAACAGGAGTCGGGACGGCCCCCCATGCCGACGACCCAGCCCTGCGCGCGCGCCACCGCCGGCCACGCCTCGGAGAGCGCCGCCATCACCTGGATGAGCGCGGGCGCGAGCATGAGGAGCCCGTCGCGCAACGGCCCGTCCTCGGGGGCCGCCGCGAACCGTTCGAGGATCGCCGCGCTCACGCCGCGCCCGAGCCCGAGGCCGGCGAGCCCGGCCAACTCCGCGCTGCGGTCCACCCACGGCGCGTCGCCGAGCGTCGCCGCGACGCGCCGCCGCTCGGCCGCCCTGATCGCGCCGAAGACGTAGCGGCCCATGTCCACCGGCACCAGCGCGTGCATCTCGTGCACCGCGGCGAAGCGGTCCATCGCGCGTGCCCGCGGGGGGGACGGCGCCCAGAAGAGGTCGGTGAGCTGGAGGGCGAGCGCGACCTCGCCCTCGGCGGGCTCATAGCCGTCGACGATCACGTCGCGGCGGAACGTGCGCTCCCCGGCGCGCCACCGCCGGTCGCCGCCGGCCCCGTGCCCGAGCGCCCACGCGACGCTCGCGCCGAGGAGCTGCCCCAGCGTGAGCACGTGCGAGCAGCCGCGCGGCCCGCCGATCTCCGCCGAGAGCCGCCCGCTCCAGCTCGCGTCGAGCCGCGCGCCGGCGAGCGCGGCCACCCGTCCGGCGGGGTCGCGGCAGCTCTCGCCCTCGCTCGTCGCCGAGGGCTCGAAGGCCACGTGGGGCTGGCGGACGGCGATGGTCTCGAGCACCGCCGTCGCCGGGTCGACGACGCCGTCGAGGATCATGTGGTGCACGATGCCCGAGGGCTGGAGGTCGCCGCCCACGGGGACGAAGCCGCGCTTGCGGAGGTCGAGGACGTCGCCGTGCGCGTCGAGCTTGCCGTCGGCGCGCCGCGCGAGCGTCACCGACAGCGCGCGCGTGTGCAGCGGGTGGCCGTGGGCGTCGAGGCGCATACGGCCACCATGTCGCGCCGGCACGGGCCGACGCAAGCGCGGCGATTCACGGCTTGCGCCGGCTGCCGTAGTCGCCGAACGGGTCGTCGCGCTCGCGCACGGCCTGGCGGAACCCGACTTCGCGCGCGCGGGCGACGAAGTCGAGCCCCTCCTGGGTGTGGCGGGCGATCCCGTCGAAAAGCGTGCCCAGCATCCGACTCGACGCGAAGCCCATGTTCTCGACGGTCTGGTTGCACAGCAGCTTCAGCATCACGAGCTGGCTCACCGGCACCTGCGCGATGCGCCGGGCGAGCGCCGCGGCGTGCGCGAGGAGCCGCTCGTCGGGCACGACCTCGAGCACGAGGCCGATCTCCGCCGCCGTCCGCGCCGGGATCTCGTCGCCCGTGAGGAGATAGCGCTTCGCGCGTTCGAGCCCCATACGATAGACCCACATCGCGGTCGTCGGCGTCCCCCAGACACGCGACGGCGGGTAGCCGAAGCGCGCGCTCTCGGCCGCGACGATCAGGTCCGCGCACAGCACCATGTCGGTACCGCCACCGATGCACCACCCCTGCACTGCGGCGACGGTCGGCTTCTGCGCGTACCAGAGCTTCAGGTAGACGTCGACGAAGCGCTTCATCATGCGCAGATCGGCCACCGAGTCCCAGACGCGATCGCGGCGGCCCTCGTCGGCCTGCGCCGCGGTCGACCAGTCGAGGCCGTAGCCGGCGCAGAAGGCCTGCCCCTCGGCGCGTAGCAGGATCACGCGCACGGCGGGGTCGGCGTCGGCCGCGTCCACGGCCGCGGCCAGCTCGTCGCGGAGCGCGGGCGTGATCGTGTTGTACTCGGCGCCGCGGCAGAGCACGATGTGGCGCACGCCGTCGGCGGTCTCGGTACGCAGCGTCGTCGTCATGGGCGGCAGTCTAGCCCCGCCGCCGCGGGGGCCGCCACGCGGGATGGACGACGCACCAGCGGCTCGGCACGAGCAGCGTCTCGCGGTAGTCGATGCGCCAGGCGCGGGCGGCCTCGGTCCACGCCCGGCTCTCGGGGTCGGCGCGCAGGTCGCGCAGGTGGGCGGTGAAGTCGCGCAGCGTCGGCAGGCACCAGAGGAGCAGCGCCTCGGTCTCGCGCATCGCGACGCGGTAGGCGCCGATCAGCGCGAGCCCGCGCCGCGCCGCGATCGGCACCCACCGGGCGGCGACCGCCTCGAGGTACTGCTCGGCCTGCCCGGCGCGCACGGTCGCGATCTCCTGGATGCAGGCGCGTCCCCGCACGCCACGCTCGATCAGCTCGCCGCGCGTCGGCGAGAACGGCGCCGGCTCGAGGATGCGGTCGTGGCCGCCCGAGCGCCACCGGAGCGCCCGCGCCCACCACTGCTCGAGCCCCGGCGGCTGCCCCTCGCCCGCGTACTGCCGCTCGAGGATCTCGCCCCAGTGGTCCCAGCCGTCCATCTCCCAGAGGTTCACGACCTTCGGCCAGTCGCCCGTCGAGCCCGACTGCTGCCAGAGGCCGACCAGCTCGGCGCCGCGCTCGCGGTCCCGGCGCGCCCAGCCCGCGGCCGTGTGCCGCTTGTACGGCTCGGAGCCCGCGCCCACGATGTGGATGATCTCGTGGAGGTAGAGCTTGGCGTTCGGCATGCGCCGTTCTGCCATGCCGCGCGGCCCTTGTCGCGCCGCCCCGAACCCTCGTATAGGAGCCGACCGAGGAGGTTCGCCCATGCCAGCCGCTTCCGCCCCCGTAGTCGACGCCGACGGGCACGTGCTCGAGCACCCCGAGGCGATGCTGCGCCATGCGCCGGCGAAGTTCCGCGACCGCATCTGGCACATCGAGACCGACGCCCAGGGCCGCGAGTGGCTCTGCTACAACGGCGGGCGGCGGCCCGCCGGCGGGCTCGCGCTCGCCGGCACCGCGGGCATGAGCCTCGCCGAGCGCGAGCGCGCGCGCGCCGGCAAGCTCCGCTACCGCGACGTGCGCCCGGGCGCCTTCGAGCCCGCGCCGCGGCTGCCCGACATGGACGTCGAGGGCATCGGCCAGGCGGTCCTCTACCCGACGATGCTGCTCGGCCTCCCCAGCGTCGAGGATGCCGAATTCGCGGAGGCGCAGGCGAACGCCTACAACGAGTGGCTGGCGGAGTTCTGCGCGCACGACCCGCGCCGGCTCTTCGGTGTGGCGGTCGTGCCGACGCAGGACGTCGAGCGCGCCGTGCGCACGATCCGGCGGGCAAAGCAGCTCGGCCACGTCGGCGTCTTCATGCGCCCCAATCCCGCGATCGACGGCCGGAAGCTCAACGACCCGATCTACGACCCGATCTGGCGCACGTGCGCGGAGCTGGCGCTGCCCGTGGGCTTCCATCCTTTCCTCGCCCCCGACATGCCCGGGGCGTGCCGCGCGCTCGGCTACGCGAGCTTCCGGGCGCAGGGCGTCGACTACGGCCGCGACCAGAACCCCGCCAACCCGATCAACAACCTCGGCAACATCTTCTTCAGCCAGGCGCTCTCGAATCCCTTCGACATGATGGAGTGCGTGGCGCTCATGTGCGCGGGGGGCATCTGCGAGCGCTTCCCGGGGCTGACGGCGCTTTTCCTCGAGGCCAACGGCGGCTGGATCGTGTCGTGGCTCGAGCGCCTCGACCATCACTTCGAGGTGTTCCGCTGGGACGTGCCCGGGCTCAGCCTGAAGCCCTCGGAGTACTTCCGCCGCCAGTGCTACATCTCCTTCGATCCCGACGAGTCCACCCTCGCCTTCACCGCGCGCCATCCGCTGGTGGGGGCCGACCGCATCATCTGGGCGAGCGACTACCCGCATCCCGACGCCAAGTTCCCGGGCGTGGTCCGGGAGCTCGACGAGGCGACGGCGGCGCTCGACCCCACCGCGCAGGCGCGCATCGTCGGGGGGAACGCGCGCGACCTCTATCACCTGCCGGCGTAGGGGTTGGCCCCTCAGCCCCGCGGCAGCCCGAGGGCCTGCTGCGCGAGCAGCGTGCGCAGCACCTCCGACGTGCCCGAGGAGATCGTGACGGAGCGCGAGTAGAGGTACGACTCGTGCCACGCGCCGCCGTCGATCGCGCGCGGGTCGCGGGCGAGCTGCGCGTGGGCGCCGAGCAGCGCCTGCGCCAGCTCCTGCGCCCGCTGCTGGATCTCGCTGCCGAGGAGCTTCTGGAGCGCCGCGTCGGCGCCGGCCTCCCCGCCCGCGAGCCGCGGCAGCAGGCGCAGCGTGTGCGCGGCGAACACCTCGGCCTCGACGTGGGCCTGCGCCACCTGCCGGCGCAGCGTCGCCACATCGCGCCGGCCGCCGCCGCCGCGGCGGTAGAGGTCGGCCAGCGCGCGGGCGCCGTTCTGGAGCCGGATCTTGAAGTCGAAGGCCCAGAGCGTGCCCCGCTCGTGGGCGAGCGCCGTGCGGATCAGCGGCCAGCCACCGTTCACCTCGCCGACCGTGTTCTCGACCGGCACGCGCACCTGGTCGAGGAACACCTCGTTGAACTCCCGCCGGCCGCTCAGCTGGACGAGCGGGCGCCAGGTGACGCCGGGGCCCTTCATGTCGACGATGAGACAACTGATCCCCTTGTGCTTGGACGCGGCCGGATCCGTGCGCACGAGCAGGAGGAGCCAGTCGGCGAAATGCGCCTTGCTCGACCAGACCTTCTGCCCCGACACCATCCAGTGGTCGCCGTCGCGCTCGGCGCGGCAGCGCAGCGACGCCAAGTCGCTGCCCGCGTTCGGCTCCGAGAACCCGAGGCACCAGACCTCGTCGGCGGGCAGGATACGGGGCAGAAAGCGCGCCTGCTGCGCGGGCGTGCCCGCGTGGATCAGCACGGGCCCCACGATGTTCACGGCGACCGCGTCGAGGATCTCGGGGGCACGGACGCGAGCCATCTCCTCGGTGAAGATGATCTGCTGGTGGAGGGTCGCCCCGCGGCCGCCGTGCGCGCGCGGCCACTGGATGCCGACCCAGCCGCCGGCGGCGAGCCGCCGCTGCCAGGCGCGCTGGAACTCGCGCCGCGCCGCCTCGTCCTCGGGCACCGCTTCCGCGGGCAGGTTGGCGTCGAGCCACGCGCGCAGCTCGGCGCGGAATGCCTCGTCGGCCGCGGTGAACGTGAGCCCGAACACGGGGCCTCGGCGTCAGTCGCGCTGGAGCACGTGGATCACGCAGACGCTGCCGCCGCCCATGATCTGGCAGAGCCCGACGCGCGCGTCCCGCACCTGGCGGCGGCCGGCCTCGCCGCGGAGCTGGAGCGTGGTCTCCCAGAGCTGCGCGAGCCCCGTCGGGCCGCCCGGGTGGCCGCGGGCGATGAGCCCGCCGTCGGTCGACACGGGGCAGCGCCCGCCCAGCTCGAAGTCGCCGCGCTCGATGCACGCCTCGGCCTCGCCGCGCCGGCAGAGGCCGAGCAGCTCGTAGTACTCGAGCTCCTCGATCGCGAAGGCGTCGTGCACCTGCACGAGGTCGAGGTCCTCCGGACCCACCCCCGCCTGCTCGTAGACGTCCCGGGCGCCGTCGGCGGTCATGCGCGCGGGCCCGACCACCGGCCCGACGAAGAGGTGACCGCGCTCGTACTTCTCCGAGCCCAGATGCGATGCCGTCACACGGACCACCGGCCGGCCCGGGTTGAGCTTCCGCGCCAGCTCGGGTCGGCCGACGATCGCGCACGCGGCCCCGTCGCCGATCGGGCACGACATCATCTTGGTGAGCGGCCAGGCCACCATGCCCGAGCCGAGGACCTTCTCGACCGTGATCGTCTGCTCGGGCTGGCGCTGGCTCATCGGGTTGAGCGCGCCGTTGTTCCAGTTCTTGGCGGCGATCTTGGCGAGGTGCTCGAGCTTCGTGCCGCGCTCGTGAATGCGGCGGGTCGCCCAGAGCGCGAAGAACGCGGCCGGCAGGATCGAGTCCTCGAGGTTGCCGGCGTCGGTGCCCGCGCTGCTCGACGCGATCATCGCGGTCATCTTGTCGAAGCCGAGCGCCATCACCACGTCGTGGCGCCCGCTCTCGACCGCCCAGCAGGCCTCGCGGAACGTCGCCGCACCCGTGGCCGATGCGTTCTCGATGCGCTGGATCGGGAGCCCCGTGAGGCCGAACTCCTTCATCACCCGCACGCCCGTCATGGCGTGCGCGAAGATCTGCCCGACGAACGCCGCCTGCACGTCGCGGAACGAGAGCCCGGCGTCCTCGAGCGCCGCGAGCCCCGCCTCGCGCCCCATGTCGGCGTTGGTCTTGTCGGGCCACATCCCGAAGCGGGACATGCCGACGCCGAGCACCGCCACGTTGCGCATCATCGGGCGGCCTCCTCGACCGGCCGGAAGCGCAGGATCATCACGTCGCGGCCGGCGTCGTCCTCGCGCAGCTTGTCCAGCTCGGCCTCGAGCGCCATGCCCACCCGGTACTGCTCCTGCTTGCCCGCGAGCGGGAACTGCACCCGCGGCCCCTCGGGCAGGTCCACCTGCCCCACGCCGTAGCCGACGTGCTCCACGTTGGTCGATCCGAAGAGCGGGAAGTGCACGAAGGTGTAGCTGTAGAGCGTGCCCCGCGGGCCGATCTCGACGTCGGCCACCCGCTCCGAGAGGCACTCCGGGCGCGCGCACACGCGCCGGCGCGGGAAGTAGTGCTCGCCGCACGCCTCGCAGCGGCTCGCGAGCAGCCGCGGCGCCGCGGCGGGGTCGCCGGGGACGGTGAAGTAGCCGGGCTTCACGGCCACCCGGGGGCGCGAACGTTCGTTCATGTCGCCCGGCGAGTTACACGCGGGCGTGACGCCTTGTCAACGAGACCCGGCGTGCGTAGGGTGCGCGCGATGCGCGCCACGGCCTCCGCCCCGGGCCACTACACCGCGGCCCGCTACCTCGGCCTCGACGCCTGACGCGCGACGCGGCCCCCCGGCGTGTGGTAGGAGTGCCCGCGCCATGGACTTCGGCTTCTCCGCGCGCGAGCTGGCATTCGCCGACGAGGCCGCGGCGTGGCTCGAGGTGAACCTGCCCGCGGCGTGGCGCCGCGACCACTGCTGGACGCGCGTCGAGGACCCGCTGTGGCTCGAGATCGCGCGCGCCTGGCAGCGGCGGCTCTACGACGGCGGCTGGGCGGCGATCGCCTGGCCGCGCGAGCACGGCGGGCGCGGCGCGACGGTCGTCGAGCGCTGGTTCTTCGACCAGGCGCTCGACCGCGCCGGCGCGCCGCGACCCCCGGCGCAGTCCTACGTCGACCTGATCGGCCCCGCGCTCCTCGCGCACGGCACGCCGGCGCAGCGCGCGCGGTTCTTGAAGCCCATGGTCTCCGGCGCGGAGCTCTGGTGCCAGGGGTTCTCCGAGCCCGGCGCGGGCTCCGACCTCGCCGGGCTCCGCACGCGCGCCGCGCGCCACGGCGGGGAGTTCGTCGTGAGCGGGCAGAAGGTCTGGACGAGCCACGCCGACATCGCCGACTGGTGCTTCCTCCTCTGCCGCACCGAGCCCGAGGCGCCGAAGCACGAGGGACTGAGCCTCCTCCTCGTCGACATGAAGGCGCCCGGCATCACCGTGCGGCCGCTCAAGCAGATGACCGACGACGCGGAGTTCTGCGAGGTGTTCTTCGAGGACGTGCGCGTGCCCGCCGAGCGCCTGCTCGGCGCGCCGGGCGCCGGCTGGAACATCGCGATGGGGATCGTCGCGCACGAGCGCGGGCCGATGTGGACGTTCGTGTTCCAGCGCAAGATCCGCCGCAGCCTCGAGCACCTCGTCGCGCTCGTGCGCGAGCGGACGCCGGCTGCGTTGCGCGACCCCGAGGTCCGCCAGCGGCTCGCGCAGGCGCACGTCGAGGTCGAGCTGCTCAGGCTCACGGGCTACCGCAGCCTCACCACGCTGCTGCGCACCGGACGTCCCGGCAACGAGAGCTCGGTCGAGAAGGTCCTGGGCAGCGAGACCGACCAGCGCCTCCAGGAGCTGGCGATGGCGCTGCTCGGACCGTACGCCGCGCTGCGCGACTTCGCCGGCGGGCGGATCGCGCGCGCGTGGCTCTACGCGCGCTCGGAGACGATCATGGGCGGCACGTCGGAGATCCAGCGCAACGTGATCGCGCAGCGCATCCTCGGGCTGCCGCGCTGAGCACGCTGCGTGCTGCGGCTCGTGTACACGCTCGCCGTCGCCACCTGGCTCGGCACGCTCGTCTGCCTCACGTTCGTCGTCACGCCGACCGCGCACGGGAGCTTCACCGCCGCCGAGGCCCGCCGGCTGCTGCGGCCGCTCTTCCCCCGCTGCTACGCCCTCGGGATCGCCTGCGGGTTCGCGGCCCTCGGCGCCGTGGCGCTCGGGCGCGCAAGCCTACCCGACGCCGCGGTGCTGCGGCTCGCCTTGCCGCCCGCCGCAGCGCTGCTCGCGACCGTGGTCGGCCGACAGGTCGTGCTCCCCCAGCTTCGCCGGCTCGACGGCGACGACCCGCGGTTCGCCCGCTGGCACCAGGCCTCGACGATGCTGAGCGGTACGGCGCTGGGCGCGCTCGTGCTGGCGCTGGCCGCGGCGGTGACGCGGTAGCGACCGCGGCGCGGGCGGGCGAGCGCCGCCGGCGGCTGCGGGTCACGTGGGGATCCGATACAAGCCGACGGCGTGGCAGTCGACGGACGCGCCGCGATGGTGATCGTGGCCGTTGCATCGGCGGCGCGCGTGCTCTCCTGCGCGTCGCGGCTGCCCTACCCGGTCGCCGTCCACTTCGACGCCAGCGGCGCGCCGAACGGCTGGATGCCGCCGCCGGTGTTCGTGGCCTTCCACCTGGCGCTTCTCGCGGTGACGTCGGCGGTCTTCCTCGGCGCGCCGCGCATGCTGCGGCGGCTTCCCGACCGGCTGATCAACCTGCCGCGGAGGGACTACTGGCTCGCGCCCGAGCGCCGCGAGGCGACGATCGCGCGCCTGGGCGAGCGCCTGGCTGGGCTCGGCGCCGCGGTCATCGCGTTCCTCGCCTTCGGCGAGGAGCTGGTGCTTCGGGCGAACCTGTACGCGGGAGGCCACCTCGCGTCGAGAGCGCTGGCGGCGGGGGTGGCGCTGTTCCTCGGCTACATCGGCGTCTGGGTGGTCGGGCTGTGGCGGGCGTTTCGGGCGCCGACGTGAGCGACGCGAGGGACCGCCTCCGGAGCACGGCCGCGCGTCAGCGCGGCAGCCCGAGCAGCCGCGCCGCCTCGGCCGGCCCCGCCAGCGGCCGGCCGACCGCGCTCGCCAGTGCGACGACCTCGGCGACGAGCTCCGCGTTGCTCGGCGTGCGCGCGCCGGCGTGGTCCTCGAGGCCCACGCGCACGTGCCCGCCGCGCTCGAGCGCGAGGCGCGCGAGCCCGCACTCGACGACGTCGCCGCCGAGCACGGCCACCGCCCACGGAAGGCGCGCGTCACCGAGCAGCTCCAAGTACGCCTCCAGCGCCGTACGCGTCGGCGGAAGGCCGAAGGTCACCCCGCCCGGGCCGCCGCCGAGGTAGCCGCGGTCGCCGCCGAAGTAGAGCTTGACGAACGCGCCCGCGGGCAGCCGCCCGGCGCGGTGGTACGCCAGCGTCGTGCGCAGGAAGCCGGGCTCGAAGATCGAGATGCTCGGGCCGAGCCGGTGGCGCGCGAGCAGCGCGACGACCCAGCGCACGTCGGCGTAGCTGTTCACGTAGACGAACTCGACCGGCCCCGGAAGCCCGTCCTCGCCGGCGGCGCCGAGGTTCACCGACCCCGGGTCGAGGACTCCCATGCGCGTGGCGCCCGCCTCGGCGAGCGGGCCGACGTGCGCGAAGCGCTCGGCGACCGCCCCGCCGACCGCGACCGTCGGGTAGAGGATCGCGTCGGGCCGCGCGCGCAGCACCGCGCGCCAGCCCGCGAGGTAGCGCTCGGCGGCGGCCGCGCCGGAGAGCGCGAAGTCGTCGATGTGGTTGTGCACGATCGCCGCGCCGGCCGCGAGGCAGGCGAGCGCGTCGGCCGCGATCTCCTCGGGCGCGAGCGGCACGTGGGGGTTGCGCGCCTTCGGCGTCGCGCCGTTGATCGCCGCTTCGACGACGACGGGAGTCACAGGCGGTAGAGCGTCGCGCAGTTGGTGACCGTCACCTTCTCCACCGTCGCCGCGTCGAGGCCCGCGAACGCGGCCGCGACCGCCGCGCGCGAGTTGGGGAACGTGCTGTCGGGGTGCGGGTAGTCCGACGCCCACATGAAGTTGTCGGGGCCGAGCAGCGGAATCAACTGCGGGCCGAGCGGCTCCTCCTCGAACGTCGCCCAGACCTGGCGCCGGAAGATCTCGCTCGGCCGCGCCTCGAGCCGGTAGTCCTTCGCCCTCGGGATGTGCTTCGCCCCCGCCTGATCGAGCCGGTGGACGAAGTACGGGAGCCAGCCGATGCCGGATTCGGCGAGCACGAGCCGCAGCCCCGGGTGGCGCTCGAGCACGCCCGAGTAGATCATCATCGCCAGCGGCTCGTCGAGCTGCAGCGGGCCCACGGCCGAGAACGCCGCCAGCTCCCAGCTCGCGGGCGCGACCCGCACCTGCGAGGTGCCCCGCCCGATGTGGAAGCTCACCGGGAGCCCGGTCGCCTCGGCGGCGTCCCAGAAGCGCTCCCACTCCGGGTCGGCGCAGCGGAACTCGAACGGGCTCACGATCACGCCGCGATGGCCGCGCTGCGCCACGCGCTCGAGCTCGGCCACCGCCGCCTCCGGTCCGTGCGTCGGCAGCACGGGCAGCACGCAGAGGCGATCGGGCGCGTACCGGTTGAACTCGAGCGCCCAGTCGTTGTAAGCGGCGAGCGCCGCCGCGCGCAGCTCGGGATCGGCGATCGGCAGCCCGAAGAGGTTCGGCCCGTAGATCACCGAGACGTGCACGCCGTCGCGGTCCATGTCCTCGAGCCGCAGCCGCGGCGTCGCCGCCCGCATGCCGTCGTCGGCGATGCCCGCGCGCGTGATCGCGCTGTAGTCCTGCATGAGCCGGGTGCCGTACGGCCCGATCACGCTGCCGTCGCACGTCCACCACGCCGCGCCGCCCTGCTCGACGACGCGCGGCGCCCGCTCGCGCAGGCGGGCGGGGAAGCGCCCCTCCCACACGTCGCGCGGGAGATTCCAGAGGTCGAGGTGATCGTCGCACGAGTACAGCCGGGCGGGCACCATGGCCGCGGATTCTCGCCCCGCCGCCGGGCAGGTGTCCAGCACCGTCGCGCTCGTCTTGACAAACGAACGTTTGTTCGAGTACGCACCGACCCCGTGCCCGACGTCCGATCCGCCGCGCCGCTGTTCGAGGACCTCACGATGGAGTTCCCCTACAAGCACTCCACCGGCGAGACCATCGGCCGCTTCCTCGCGGGCTTGAAGGAGCAGAAGGCGATCTGGGGACAGCGCGCGGCGGGCCAGGGCGTGGTCGTTCCGCCGCTCGGGTATTCGGAGGCCGACGGCTCGCCCGCCGGCGCGTGGGTGCGCGTCGAGCCGCGGGGGGTCGTCACCGCGGTCGCGCGCGTGCACCGGCCGATCGCGGGGCTCCACCCCGTCGACCGGCCCTTCGCCTTCGTGCTCGTGAAGCTCGACGGCGCGGACACGGCGCTCGCGCACGTGGTCACCGACGACCTCGACGCCCTCCGCGTCGGCACGCGCGTCGAGGCGGTGTGGAAGGCAGACGGCGAGCGCGTGGGCAGCATCCGCGACATCGCGTGCTTCCGGGCGGTGCGAGGATGAGCGCCGAGCCGCCGAAGGAGCCCGTCAAGTACGTGGAGGCGACGCTCCACCTGCCCTACCACTACGTCGCGGGCGACTACCGCGCGACGTATCTCCGGGCCCTGAAGGACAAGCGCATCCTGGGCTCCCGATGCGCGAAGACCGGCAAGGTCTTCGTGCCGCCGGTGGTCGCGTCGCCCGAGAGCTTCGCGCCCTGCGACGAGCTGGTCGAGCTGCCCCAGCGGGGCGTGGTGACGACCTTCTGCATCGTGAACATCCCGGTCATCGGACGGAACATCGAGCTGCCCTACGTCGCGGCCTCGGTGGCGCTCGACGGCGCGGCGATCTCGATGTACGCGCTCGTCCAGGAGTGCAAGCCCGAGGAGGTCCGCATGGGCATGCGCGTCGAGGCCGTGTGGAAGCCCGACGGCGAGCGCACGGGCAGCCACGAGGACATCCTCTACTTCCGTCCCACGGGCGAGCCCGACGCACCGCTCGCCTCGTTCATCGACCGCCTATGACCGCCCGGCTGCGCGACGTCGCCATCGTGGGCTTCGCCCAGCTCCCGGTCGTCGCGCGCGACGAGCACCGCATGGCCGGCGAGATGCTCTACCCCGTGGTCCGCGACGCGCTCGCGCAGTGCAAGGTGGAGCGCGACGACATCGACTATCAGGTGGCCGGCTCCACCGACTACATGGACGGCCGGCCCTTCGGCTTCGTGATGGCGCTCGACGTGATGGGCTCCTGGCCCGCGCGCCAGGACCTCCACCTCGAGATGGACGCGGCGTTCGCCGCCCACTACGCCTGGCTGCGGATCCAGACGGGCGAGATCGACACGGCGATCGTCGTCGGGCACGGGAAGACGTCGGAGGGCGAGCCCGACCGTGTGCTCAACCTCCAGCTCGATCCCTACTACCAGGCGCCGCTCGGCCTCGACCCGACCTCGACGGCGGCGCTCCAGGCGAGCGCCTACATGGCGCGCACCGGCACGACCGACCGCGAGCTGGCCGAGGTCGCGGCGCGCAGCCGCGCGGCGGGCGCGCGCAACCCCGACGCCCAGGTGCGCACGCCCGCCGGCGCCGAGGAGCTCCTGCGCACGCCGTGGGCGGTCGAGCCGCTCCGCCGGGGCTACGTGCCGCCCGTCGGCGAGACCGCGACCTGCCTCGTGCTCGCCGCCGACGGGAAGGCGCAGCGCCTGTGCGACCGGCCCGTGTGGATCCACGGCGTCGACCAGCGGGTCGAGCTGCAGACGCTCGGCGCGCGCGACCTTTCCCGCAGCACGAGCGCCCGGCTCGCGGCCGAGCGGGCCTTCGCGATGGCCGGCCTCGCCGCGGCCACCGACGCGCAGGTGATCGAGCTCGGGGCGGCGAACCCCGTCGAGGAGCTGATCCTGCGCGAGGCGCTCGGCCTGCCCCGCGGCGGCGGACCCGCGGTGAACCCGTCGGGCGGCCCGCTCTGCGCGAACCCGCTCATGTCGACCGGAGCGATCCGGCTCGGCGAGTGCTTCCGCCAGCTCGCCGGACGTGCCGGCGCCCACGCCGTGCCTGGCGCGCGGCGGGCGATCGCCCACGCGACGCAGGGCCACTGCCTCCAGCAGAACCTCGTCTGGGTGCTCGGCGGCGAGCGGAGGTGGGCGTGAAGCGGCCGGTGGCGGTCGTCGGGGTCGGCCAGACGCACCACGCCTCGCGGCGCGCCGACGTGAGCATCGCCGGGCTCGTGCGCGAGGCGATCGATCGCGCGCTCCTCGACGCGGGCCTCGAGCACCGGGACATCGACGCGGTGGTCATCGGCAAGGCGCCCGACATGCTCGAGGGCGTCATGCAGCCCGAGCAGTTCCTCGCGGGCGCGATCGGGGCGCACTTGAAGCCCATGATCCGCGTCCACACCGCGGGCTCGGTCGGCGCGTCGACGGCGCTCGCCGCAGTCACGCACGTCGCCTCGGGCCTCCACGAGCGCGTGCTCGCGGTCGCCTTCGAGAAGCAGTCCGAGGGCAACGCCATGTGGGCGCTGTCGCCCACGCTGCCGTTCACCCCGCCGCTCGTGGCCGGCGCGGGCGGCTTCTTCGCCCCCTACGTGCGCGCCTACATCGCGCGCACCGGCGCGCCGCCGCACATCGGTCCCGTGATCGCCGCCAATGCCCGCGCCAACGCCGCTCGCAACGAGTAC